>ERZ724517.481-NODE-481-length-23971-cov-9.167001_pt1 | contig 23971 bp, 20 predicted proteins | sample MGYA00376050_ERZ724517 | MGnify/ENA primary metagenome ERZ724517 (study PRJEB28724, sample SAMN07190886) | activated sludge metagenome | isolation source: activated sludge of sewage treatment plant in Hong Hong | place: USA: Christiansburg, Virginia | collected... | reverse complement strand
AGCAGCCAAAAAGGCAGCCCCAGCCAAGAAAGCCGCTCCCGCTAAAAAGGCAGCAGCCAAAAAGGCAGCCCCAGCCAAGAAAGCCGCTCCCGCTAAAAAGGCAGCAGCCAAAAAGGCTCCCGCCAAGAAAGCAGCTGTCGCCAAAAAAGCGGCCGTAGCGAAAAAGCCCGCAGCTAAAAAGGCAGCCAAAAAGCCGGCTGCGAAGAAAGCCGCGAAAGCACCCGCTGCCAAAGCAGCGACGGCACCCGCTGCGCCTGCTGCTCAGACGACTCTGAACCCGCAGGCTGCTTGGCCATTCCCAACTGCCAACAAACCTTAAACCGTTTGTTGTCGGCAGTCAAAGCCCGGTATCGCAAGATTCCGGGCTTTTTTATGGATAAAAGGACAGCAACCGGTAGCCAGATACCCTCTCGTTCCCGGCATTGAGCTTGACGGCAACCGGCAGTGTGACCACCATCTCAGCGCCTGAATCCATGGCAACGTGCTGCTTTGAAAAGTCGGCCGCAGCGAACACCCGCCGCACAACCGCCTGATCCTGCATGTCTGTCAGTGTCAGTTCCAGATCGGGTGTCGCCACAGGTGTTTGCGCAGCATTCTTCAATGTGACACTCAATCGGTACACATCCGCTCGAACCTTGGTAAAGGATGAACTGTCGATGACGACCGATTCGATTTGCCGTAAGGGTTCAATTCTGCAGTTCACGATCTCGCACAAGGGATCGAGATAGCGCTTGGCCAACGGTTCCACAGCAACTATCCGATCCCGTTCCTGGACGACGACTTGCAGAAGCAAAGTGGCCCCCAATCCCAGGGCCGCAAACGACAGGGTGGCGCGCACCCAGGTCTGGGCCCACCGCGACGGCGAGCGGGCCTTGTGCATGAAGGAATGCACGGGCACATCCTGCTGCGGGGACAATAGCGGCTCAGCGGGAATTGCCTTTGGTGCTGCACTCGGCACTGGCCTGGCTAGCGGCTCCTCTAATTCCGCCGCTTCACCCACCGAATCTTGCAGTTCAATGTGCAGGGCGCGCGGATTCACCGCCAGAAATGGTCCGGCCTGGGGTACATCACTGGTCTTGATCACCTCGTCAGCTTCGACTGCAGCCTCGTGTGCCACAGACCCCGTGTGAACCGCTGGAGGTTCGGGAACGACTGGTTTCAGTGCCTCACCGGCTGCATCCTGCAGATTGGCATTGGCGTCAAAGACCTCGTTGCATTGGCCACATCGTACCCAACCGTCCGACACGCGGAGCTGGTCCGGCACGACCTTGAACATCGTGGTGCAGGCAGGGCATCGGGTGATCAGGCTCATCAACGTGCCATTGTAGAGACCCGATGTGCACGTCTACAGGGACGCGGTCATCAAAATCCACCCGTCCTCACGGTCGGCCACAGCCAATTGACAGTGCGGCGCATACGCCTCCATCAGTTCTTCAGCCTGGCGCTCCAATATGCCCGCCAAGACTAGGCGCCCTGCACCCGCCACGTGGGCACACAGCAAAGGCGCCAGCACCTTCAGCGGCGTGGCCAGAATGTTTGCCAACACCAATTGGTAGACGCCTTGGGCGCGTTCAGGCATACCGGCCGTCAACACCACCCCATTGGCTGCGGCATTCAACTCAGTGGACTGTATGGCCGCAGTGTCGATATCCACCGCAACGACTTCCGCGGCGCCAAACTTTGCCGCCCCGATGGCCAGAATGCCGGATCCACAGCCGTAGTCCAACACCCGGCCTGCAACCGGGTGGGTTGCAATCCAGCGCAAACACATGCGTGTGGTGGGATGCGTGCCGGTACCAAAGGCAAGACCAGGGTCCAGGCGAATGACCTGCCGCGCAGCGGCAGGCGGCTCATGCCAGGTGGGAACAATCCAGAACTCTGGCGTTATTTCTACTGGCGTGAACTGTGATTGGGTCAACCGCACCCAATCCTGATCGGGCACGGCAGACAGCGCCAATATCCGGCAACCGTCAAAAAAGTCCTGCGCTTTCAACAAGTCCGCGGCACTCAGTGCCAGCGGCTCGTCGGCAAAAAGCGCTGTCACCCGGGAGCGTTGCCAGCCCTCTTTCGGTGGTGGCATACCGGGCTCGCCAAACAGGGCCTGTTCGGCATCGGTTTGCGCATCTGCGTCTTCGACGCTGACGCTCAAGGCATCCAGCGCGTCCAGCGCGTCGCTCACACGCTCGACCCGGTCTTCCGGGCACATTAGGATCAGCTCGAACATGGCCACAGTGATCAGCGTTTGCGCTGGTCCAGCCACTGCTCAAGGTAGTGGATGTTGGTGCCACCGGTCATGAACTTGGCGTCCACCATGAGCTCGCGGTGCAGGGCAATATTGGTATTGATCCCTTCGACAACGGTTTCGGCCAGCGCCGTGCGCATGCGTGCCATGGCCTGCTCACGTGTATCACCGTGCACGATGATCTTGCCTACCATCGAGTCGTAATTGGGCGGTACGAAATAGTTGGTGTAGACGTGCGAATCGACACGCACGCCCGGTCCGCCGGGTGCATGCCACGTGGTCACACGACCCGGGGATGGTGTGAATTTGTACGGATCCTCCGCATTGATGCGGCACTCGATGGCGTGGCCGCGGACTTCAATCTGCCGCTGCGTAAAGGGCAGTTTTTCACCCGCCGCGACCATGATCTGCGTGCGCACGATATCGATGCCGGTCACCATCTCCGTCACGGGATGCTCCACCTGCACCCGTGTGTTCATCTCGATGAAATAGAACTCTCCGTCTTCGTACAGGAACTCAAAGGTTCCGGCGCCGCGGTATCCAATTTTCTTGCAAGCTGCGACACACCGCTCCCCAACCCGCTCAATCAACTTGCGGTTGATGCCCGGTGCAGGTGCTTCTTCCAGAATCTTCTGGTGGCGACGCTGCATGGAGCAATCGCGCTCCCCCAGGTAAACCGCGTTTTTGTGCTTATCGGCCAGAATCTGGATTTCCACGTGCCGTGGATTCTGGAGAAACTTCTCCATATAGACCGCAGGGTTGCCAAACGCAGCACCGGCTTCGGCTTTGGTCATGGCGACCGCGTTGATCAGGGCCGCCTCGGTGTGCACCACGCGCATGCCGCGCCCACCGCCACCGCCCGCCGCCTTGATGATGACTGGGTAGCCCACCGCCTTGGCGATTCGACGGATCAGCGCGGGGTCATCGGGCAGTTCGCCCTCGGAACCGGGAACACAGGGAACCCCGGCGCGGATCATCGCCTGCTTGGCCGACACCTTGTCGCCCATGATGCGAATTGACTCGGGGGTCGGGCCAATAAACTGGAATCCGCTCTTCTCCACGCGCTCGGCAAAGTCGGCGTTTTCGCTCAGAAAGCCATAGCCGGGATGGATGGCCTCAGCATCGGTGACTTCCGCCGCCGAAATAATGGCCGGGACATTCAGGTAACTCTGCGCGGACTGGGCGGGTCCAATGCACACCGCTTCATCCGCCAATTTGATGTATTTCGCGTCGCGGTCGGCTTCGGAGTAAACCATCACCGCCTTGATGCCCAGCTCGCGACAGGCACGCTGGATTCGCAGCGCAATCTCGCCACGGTTGGCGATCAGGATTTTTTTGAACATGGGAATGTTGGACGCCAGACTTACTCAATAATGAACAATGGCTGACCATATTCAACGGCTTGTCCGTTGTCGCACAGAATGCGGGTAATGGTGCCGGATTTGTCCGCTTCAATCTCGTTGAGGATCTTCATGGCCTCGATGATGCAGATGGTCTCTCCTTCCTTGACCACCGCGCCGATTTCCACATAGGCCTTGGCGCCTGGGGACGACGAGCGGTAGAAGGTACCGACCATGGGAGACTTGACCGTATGACCAGCGGCCACTTCGGCCGGTGCTGGCGCAGCAACGGGGGCCGGTCCGGACGCAACCGCAGCAGGAGTCGCTGGGGGCGCATAAACCGGAGCAGGCGCATAGCTGTGCACCACGCCACCGCCACCTTTAACGATGCGAACCTTGCCTTCGGCCTCAGTGATCTCCAGCTCCGACACATTGGAGTCCGACACCAGGTCAATCAATGTTTTGAGTTTGCGTAAATCCATGTCATCTCCAACAACCGTTATTTAGTAGGGGGCGAATTTACCGCAAAAATACTCCATTTGTCGACAAATCTTTATAAGTTCGGATATTTGTCAACAAATTCAACGGCATGCACTTTGGCGGAACAAGCTTCATGCAGCCCCGGACCGGGCCAAGCCGTAGGCTAAGGTCTCATTTTAGTCGAAGCCAACCGGCCAGATCCTGGGTATTCAGACGACCCAGCTTGCGTTGCGCAACCAATCCATCACTGCCCAGCGCGACGGAAAATGGCAATCCCCCGGCCAGATTTCCCAACCCGCGCCCCAGTTCGGCACCAGACAACCCCGCCATTCCCACTGGAAAATCCAGTGGCATTTTTTGCAGGAAAGCCTGCACCGGGGCCAGTTTATCGATCGCCAGCCCCAGAACTTGCCAACCATTTTCCCTATTTTGACGATAGAAGTCGTTAATTAATGGCAATTCGTCGATACAAGGCGCGCACCACGTGGCCCAAAAATTTACCAGCAGGGGACGCCCCTGAAACGCCCGCATGGCCACAGTGCCGCCCTGCGGCGTATCCCACTGCATAGACCAGAACCCCTCGACCGCAGGCGCTGCAGCCGGCAACTCCGGTGGTTGCGTCCGCCACCAGGCAGCACCTAAGCCCAGTAGTGCCGCCGTCGCCGCAGTTGCACCGAGCAACAGGCGACGATTGACTGGCTCAGTGGGGGGTGGCGAACTGGGGACGTCGTGATGGGGCGGGTTCATGGCGCTCTATCATGCAACAAACTGCGCAGGGCTGCCACATCTCCGCGCGGCCGCCGTCCGCGCCCATCGGCCCGCATGCCACCTCGCAGGTCATCAAAATCGTAGATGAGCAGATGCACGCCCACAAACAATCCCAGTTCCGCACAAAGGGCCTGCACACTCAGGGCGTCAACGGACTCGCCCTTGAAACCCGTCACCGATCGGGCTTCATATTGCACACGCATATCAATCAGACCTATTTCTGCTGATTTGGAGTCATCACAAAACAACTGCAGATAAATGTCTGAATGGCGTGTGGCGGTTCCATGCCAGACAGCCCCGGTGATATAGGGCCGAAATGACTCCAGCCGCTCCATCCAGGTCAGTGCCAGGGTTCGCAGCGCGCGCAACTCCGCGGGCTGTGTCTCCGCACAAAAAAGGGCAATGTAGTCTTCGACGGCCGTCTCCAGGCAGTCATTGTCCGGCAGGGCGGTGCGCGACGACAAGCCCATGAGTTTGACGGCCCGCCGCTTGGCCGCGCCGTATTCCAAGCCCTCCTCCACGACCATGCGCGCGGCAACGGCGGCGACTTCCTCTTTCAGCGTTTCCATAGGCGCATTTTGCACCGGACCACCCCATAGAATGCGCGCATGCATATTCATATCCTTGGCATTTGCGGCACTTTCATGGGTGGATTGGCGGCGCTCGCGCGGGAGGCCGGGCACCGGGTGACGGGTTGTGACGCTGGCGTGTATCCGCCAATGAGCGACCAATTGCGCGCCCTAGGCATCGAGTTGATCGAGGGCTTTGGCGCCGACCAAATGACCCTCAACCCGGATATGTATGTGGTCGGGAATGTCGTGAGCCGGGCGCGGCTGCCCAATGGCACACCCAAGTTCCCGCTGATGGAGGCCATTCTGGACGCCGGCGCCCCGTACACCAGTGGCCCGCAGTGGCTGGCCGAGCACGTGCTGCAAGGTCGCCATGTACTGTCCGTGGCCGGAACCCATGGCAAGACCACGACCACGGCCATGCTGACCTGGATTCTTGAGAGCGCCGGTCTGCAACCCGGCTTCCTGGTGGGCGGCGTCCCGCTGAATTTCGGCGTCTCTGCGCGCCTGGGCGGCGGCTGTGCGGCAACGGACTCTGCTCCGTGTCCCCCGCCCGCTATGCGGGCTCCTCCTTTACCTGCGCAGAGCCCGCTGCCGCACAACCTTGCGTTATTCGTTATTGAGGCGGATGAATACGACACAGCGTTCTTCGACAAGCGCAGCAAGTTTGTGCACTACCGCCCGCGCACGGTGGTGCTGAACAACCTAGAGTTCGACCACGCCGACATCTTTGACAACCTGGCCGCCATTGAACGGCAGTTCCACCACCTGGTGCGCACCGTGCCGGCATCCGGCCGGATCGTGGTCAATGGACTGGAGGAAAGCCTGGCGCGCGTGCTGCACCAGGGCTGCTGGAGCGAGGTGCGCAGCTTTGGCAGCGCGGTCAGTGACTTCACAGCTGTTGGCGCGCCCCACGCCTTTGACGTCCTGCGGAGCGGCGATGTGGTGGCCCGGGTCGAATGGTCGCTCGGCGGCGTGCACAACCAGCTCAACGCGTTGGCTGCCATCGCCGCGGCTGAGCATGTGGGTGTGGCACCCGAGACTGCCGCGCAGGCGTTGCGCCACTTCGAAAACGTCAAGCGCCGCATGGAGGTCCGCGCCAGCGTTCCCTGGCATGGACCACATCCAGGCGCCGCTGCCGCTGCGCCGGTCACCATTTACGATGACTTTGCCCACCACCCGACCGCCATCCACACCACCATCAATGGCTTGCGCCGGCAAGTCGGCGCGGCGCGGATACTGGCGGTGTTCGAGCCCCGCAGCAACACCATGAAACTGGGCGCGGTCAAGTCGCAACTTCCGTGGAGCCTGGAAGAGGCCGATCTGGCCTTTTGCCATGCGGGCGGTTTGGACTGGGACGCAGCAGAAGCCCTGTCCAGCATGGGCACGCGGGCCTACGTGGCCGCCAGCGTCGACGCGGTGATAGCCCAGGTGCTGGAGCAGGTGCAAGCCGGCGACCACATCCTGTGCATGAGCAACGGCGGCTTTGGTGGCATCCACCTCAAACTGGCGGACGCACTGCGCCATCGATAGCTGACGGGGGCCTGAACAGGGTGGCAAATCCCCATAGACGGGACTAGGTCCCTGCCATTAGCATCACAGCCTCCACCGCCTTGACCGGAAGCACCGATGCACACCCTCTTCAAAGACAACGCCCCGCAAGGTGCGCAGCGCAACAAAGTCGTCAGTGCCGCCGAGGCCGTGCGGCTCATTCACGACGGCGACACAGTAGCCACTGGCGGCTTTGTCGGCATTGGCTTTGCGGAAACGGTCGCGGTGGCACTGGAACAGCGGTTTCTGGACGCACAAGCCGAAACCGGAACTGGTTCGCCCAGCAACCTGACCCTGGTGTACGCCGCGGGCCAGGGCGACGGTGCCAGCCGGGGGCTCAACCACCTGGGCCATGCGGGTATGGTCAAGCGCGTTGTGGGTGGGCACTGGGGCCTGGTGCCGGCCCTGCAAAAGCTGGCCATGGCCAATGCGATTGAAGCCTACAACCTGCCGCAGGGCGTGATCGCGCATTTGTTTCGCGACATCGCCGCCGGCAAGCCCGGCACGCTGACCCATGTCGGCATTGATACCTTTGTCGACCCCCGCTGGGGCGGCGGCAAGATCAATGCCTGCACGACCGAGGACCTGGTGCGCCTGATGGAGGTCGATGGCAAGGAATTCCTGTTCTACAAGGCCTTCCCCATCTCGGTCGGCATCATCCGCGCCACCACCGCCGACCCCGATGGCAACCTGACCATGGAGCGCGAAGCGCTGACACTGGAGGCACTGGCGATCGCCATGGCGGCACGCAACTCGGGCGGTATCGTCATTGCCCAGGTGGAACGCATTGCCGAGCGCGGCACGCTGCACCCGCGCATGGTGAAAGTGCCCGGCATCCTGGTCGACGCCGTGGTGCTGGCCACCGAGCCAGCACACCACATGCAAACCTTCTCCGAACAGTACAACCCGGCCTATTCCGGTGAGATCCGGGTGCCGCAGGATTCCTTGGCCGCCATGCCCCTGTGCGAACGCAAGGTGATCGCCCGCCGCGCCGCGCTGGAGCTGCGACCCAACAGCGTGGTCAACCTCGGCATTGGCATGCCCGAGGGCGTGGCCAGCGTCGCGGCCGAAGAAAAGATCATCGACCTGGTGACGCTGACGGCAGAGCCTGGCGTCATTGGCGGCATTCCCGCCAGCGGCATGAGCTTTGGCGCCGCGGTCAACGCCCATGCCGTGATCGACCAGCCCAACCAGTTTGATTTTTATGATGGCGGCGGACTGGATATCGCCGTGCTGGGCCTGGCGCAGGCCGATGCCCAAGGCAACCTCAACGTCAGCAAGTTCGGGCCGCGTCTGGCGGGTGCGGGAGGCTTCATCAATATCAGCCAGAACGCCAAGACCGTGGTGCTGGTCGGCACCTTTACCACCGGCGGACTCGACGTGCGATTGCACGAAGGCCGCTTACATATTCGCAGCGAAGGCAGTACCCGCAAGTTCTTGAAAACCGTCGAGCACCGCACCTTCAGCGGCCGCGAGGCCCTTAAGCGCGGCCAGCGCGTGCTGTACGTCACCGAACGCTGTGTATTCCAGCTCAAGGCGGACGGTGCGCAAGGGAGCCTGGAATTGATCGAGATTGCCCCGGGCATCGATCTGGAGCGCGACGTGCTGGCCCACATGGACTTCATGCCCGCCATCAGCCCGCAACTGCGCCTGATGGACGCCGCGCTGTTTGCCGACGAGGGCATGGGACTGCGCGAACGGCTGTTGGCGACGCCACTGGCCCAGCGGTTCGAACTGGACCGCGAGCACCGCCTGCTGTTCATCAATTTTGAAGGCCTGGCGGTCGACCAGGCCAGCGACATCGCCGATATCGAACAGCACCTCACCGCCCTGCTGGAGCCCCTGGGGCAACGGGTGGCGGTCGTCGTCAACTACGACACCTGCAGCATCCTGCCGCCGCTGATTGACGACTACTCGGCCATGGTCAAGCGCTTGACCGACCGGTTTTACAGCCGCGTCACCCGCTACGGCACGGGCGGCTTCCTGAAGGCACGGCTGGAAGCCCTCAAACCGCTTGGTGACTGAAGCCAGAAAATCAGACCCAGTGATATAGATCAAGACCGAGCGAGCCATGGCGCGGCACACTGCGTCCACCACTTCAAGGTTGCACCATGAAACTTCTCAACGATCTGTTTTCCACTGACTATGGGCTGATGAGCATCAGCGGTATTGTCTTCATGCTGGGCATGGGGGTGTTCTTTCTGCGCTTCTTCAAACGCAAGATGGAAGAAGACGCCGCCAGCGCGGCCCGCGCTGGCAAGTAAGCCCAGCCTCAGGCCAGGCGTCAGGCCGCCTGTAGCTGCTGCAGGTTCAGGATCCGGTACACGCGTCCGTGCTTGTCCAGCTGCGCTAACACACCGTCGCGCACCAGCGCGCTGATTTCACGGCTGACGGTTTCCATTTTCAGATCCATCATGGAGCCCATGTCTTCCCGCGCGAAGAGGGTGACCGTTTGCGTATCCAGTGCGCCGCGCATCTTGAGCACAAAGTTGCTCACCCGCGTGCGGGCCGTCCCGAAATTGATGTCGACCAGCCAATCGTCTGCATCCTTGAGCGCACCCGACCACTTTTCCATCAGCTTCTGGTGCAGTCGGGGCGACTGGGCCTGCAAAGTGTGAATCACCGCCAGTGGGACCCGGCATACCGAGACTTCGGTGAGTGCCACGGCATCCGAGTCGTAATGGGCATGCGCCAGCGCCTCCAGCCCCGCCACATCGCCGGGGCGCAGCACCCGGACGATGCGTTGGCGCCCGTCGGCTGAATTGCGGACCAGTTTCAGCATCCCCGCACGCAAGGTGAAAATGCCCAGCGCGGAGGCCCCCTCCTGGAACAGCGAAGCCCCTACCCCAAACTCCAGATCATCCACCGGCGCGTGGATCATCTTGAAATCGTCTTCGGTCAGATCCGCAAACAAGACCATGTCCCGTATTCCGCAGGTGCGGCAATTGGAGGTGCCTTTCCAGGCGGATTCAGTCTTGATGGGGATCATGGTCTACAGATACCAATAGGCTTCACGCCCTTGGATAGGACGCACACAAGATTGTGTCATGGCAACCACTACGGCGACTTACAACGCGGCGCACACACCACCTGGAGCACCTTCTCAAAAAGGCAGTACACTGAAGTAATCAATCAATTACTTAAGCTAGTATGGAATTAATTACCCAGCGCTCCAGGCAAACAACCGATAGCCGTCAAGCCGGCTTGGTGATGGCCGCACTGCAACTGGCTGCGCAACGCAGCCCTGCGGACATCACCACCGCGGATCTCGCGCGCGCGGTTGGCATCACACAAGGGGCGGTCTTTCGGCACTTTGCCAACAAGGAAGCGATCTGGCTGGCCGTGCTGGACTGGACCACGGATAGCCTGCTTGCCCGGCTTCTAAGCGCTGCCGCAGGGCACGGCGATCACCCCCTGCCACCCCTCCACGCGCTGCAGGCCATCTTTGCGGCCCATGTGGATTTCGTCATGGAACACCCTGGTGTGCCACGGGTGATATTTCAAGAGTTGCAGCACGCGCAGGACACAGCGCTCAAGGCCCGTGTGCGCGACCTGATGCAACAGTACCGCATGCTGGTGATGGGCTTGTTGCAGCGCGCCCAAATGCAAAACCTGCTGCTGCCCGGCACCGATCTGCCATCTGCGGTGGTGCTGTTTCTGGGCGCGGTGCAGGGCCTGGTCATGCAATCCTTGGTCAGCGGTCAGGTCCAGGCCATGGCCGCGCAGGCCCCTGGCGTTTTCACCATTTACCTGCGGGGCATTGCACGCAGCGCCATACCCCCCACAGAAAGCACTCCATGAACCAACACCCTCTCTTGCTACGCAGAATCGGCATCAGCGCTCTGGCCGTGGTGTTGGTCGCCGCACTGGCCTTTGTTGCGCTACGCACCGGTCCGCTGGCGCCAATTCGGGTAACAGTCACCTCGGCACAGGAGGGCAAACTCAGCCCTGCCATCTTCGGCATCGGCACGGTGGAAGCCCGGCGCAGCTGGATGGTCGGCCCCACCGTGGCCGGGCGCGTGCTGAGCGTGCGGGTGGATGTGGGCGACGTGGTGAAAGCCGGACAACTGCTGGCCGAGATGGACCCGGTGGACCTGAACCAGCGCCTGGCCGCGCTGGACGCAGCCCTGGCACGCGCCAGCAGCACCCAGGCCGCGGCACAAGCCCAGGTGGCGGACGCCATGGCACGCCGCGAAGTGGCTACCCTCAACGCCAAGCGCAACCAGGACCTGGCCGCACAAAACTTCATCAGCCCCGGCGCACTGGAGGGCCGCCTGCAGGAAAAGGCCTCGGCCGACGCTGGACTGCAAGCCGCCCAGGCCAACCTCAGCGGCACGGCGCAAGACATCACCCGGCAAAAGGCCGAACGCGCGGCCCTGCAACAGCAACGCGGCAATGTGCGCCTGCTGGCCCCGGCGGACGGCGTGGTCACCAGCCGTGATGCCGAAGCCGGCAGCACCGTGGTGGCCGGCCAGCCGGTGCTGCGGCTGATCGACCCTGCCAGCCTGTGGGTGCGACTGCGGGTGGACCAGGGCCGCTCGGCCGGACTGGCGCCTGGCTTGAAGGCGCGCATCGTCTTGCGCTCACAACCCCAAGCACCGCTGCAAGGCCACGTCGCCCGGGTCGAGTTGCTGGCGGACGCGGTGACCGAAGAGCGCATTGCGCAGATTGCCTTCGCCCCGGCACCCACTGGCGCTCCCGCAGTGGCCGCGTCGGTCGGCGAGCTGGCCGAAGTCGAATTGCAGCTCCCTGAAACCGCAGCCGCGCTGCTGTTGCCCAACGCCAGCATCCAGCGCCTGCAGGGCCAGACCGGCGTCTGGCGACTTTCTGAGGGCAAACCCGCTTTCACCCCCGTACGCCTGGGCACCAGCAGCCTGGACGGCCGGGTGCAAGTGCTGGAAGGTTTGAAGGCCGGTGACGCTGTCGTCGTCTACAGCCAGAAGGCCTTGACCGAAGGCGTTCGCGTACAGGTGGTGGACGCGTTGGTCAAAGGCAGCGCGCCATGATCAGCCTGGCCGGGCGCGACATCGCGCACAGCTGGGGCAAGTTCGTGCTCACCGGCATGGGCCTGGGGCTGCTGATTGGGGTCACGCTGACCATGGCGGGCGTCTACCGTGGCATGGTGGACGATGCCCACGCGCTGCTCAACAACAGCGGCGCCGACCTGTGGGTGGTGCAGAAGGACACGCAGGGCCCGTACGCCGAATCGTCCAGCCTCAAGGACGACGTGGTGCGCAGCGTGCGCGGCATGCCCGGCGTGGCGCAGGCCGCCAACGTGACTTACTTCACCATGCAGGTGCAGGGAGCGGACGGCGACGACACCCGCGCCATGGTGGTCGGCATCGAGAGCGGCCAGTCCGGCGAGCCCGGCTATTTGGTGGCCGGGCGCCAGATCACGCGCGGCCATTACGAGGCCGTGGCCGATGTCAAGACCGGCTTCGCACTGGGCGAGCGCATCCGCATCCGTCGCCACGACTACACCGTGGTCGGCCTGACCCAGCGCATGGTGTCTTCGGGCGGCGACCCCATGGTGTTTATTGCGCTGAAGGACGCGCAGGAAGCGCAATTCCTGAAAGACAACGACGCCATCCAGAACGACCGCACCCGCACGGCCGCCAACCTCGCCTTCAACCGCCCCGGCGTGCCGGGCCTGCTGGATGCCGTGCAGGCACTGCAGAGCAGCAGCCACAGTGTCAACGCCGTGCTGGTGCAGCTGGCGCCGGGCTTTGGGGCCGAGCAGGTGGCGGAGCCGATTCGCCGCTGGAAGCACCTGCAGGTGTTCACCCGCGCAGGCATGGAAGAGATTTTGGTGGCCAAGCTGATTGCCACCTCGGCCAAGCAGATCGGCATGTTCCTGGTGATCCTGGCCATCGTCAGCGCGGCCATCGTGGCCTTCATCATCTACACCATGACGCTGGGCAAGATCCGCGAGATTGCGGTGCTCAAGCTCATTGGCACGCGCAACATCACCATTGCCAGCATGATCCTGCAGCAGGCGCTGGGCCTGGGGCTGATTGGCTTCATCGTCGGTAAGGTGGCGGCCACGATCTGGGCCCCCGTCTTCCCTAAATTTGTGCTGCTGCTCACGCAAGACGCCTTCACCGGCTTGATCGTCACGCTGGTGATTTGCGCACTGGCCAGCACGCTGGCGATTCGCACCGCGCTCAAGGTGGACCCGGCTGCGGCCATTGGATGAACGCCATGTACGCACACGCCCCCACAACTGCGCGCTCCGGTGGCATCCTGATCGAAGGCCTGCGCAAGGTCTACGGCGCAGGCGACACCGCCGTCGAGGCGCTCAAGAATGTCAACCTGCAAGTCAGCCCCGGCGAAGTGGTAGGCCTCGTCGGCCCCTCCGGCTCGGGCAAGAGCACGCTACTGAAATGCCTGGGCGCCATCATCGAGCCCACGTCCGGGCGTATGACGCTGGGCGACGACCTGATTTACGACGACGGCTGGAAGGTGCGCGACCTGCGCACGCTGCGCCGCGACCGCATCGGCTTTGTGTTCCAGGCGCCGTATCTGATTCCGTTTCTGGACGTACTGGACAACGTCGCCCTGCTGCCCATGCTGGCCGGCCGGCCCAACGCCCAGGCCCGCGCGCGGGCGTTGGAGCTGCTGACGGCACTGGACGTGCAACACCGCGCCCGGGCCCAGCCATCCCAACTGTCGGGCGGCGAGCAGCAGCGCGTGTCCATCGCCCGCGCCCTGGCCAACCGCCCACCCGTCATCCTGGCAGACGAGCCCACCGCGCCGCTGGACAGCGAACGCGCACTGGGCGTGATGCGCATCCTGAACCAGATGGCGCGCCAGGCCCAGACCGCCATCATCGTGGTCACGCACGACGAGAAGATCATCCCCACCTTCAAACGGATCTACCACATCCGCGACGGGCAGACGGTGGAAGAGGCGGGTGAGGGGCGAGCGCTGGACTGACGCCACAGCGATCCCGGTCAATTCAGGCTCTAGCCCTCGTGGAATGGACATATTTAGCTATAAATAATGTAGCAATAATCGTATTACTGCACCGCAACGAGAGACACACCCATCGCCACAAATGTGTATCTCTGGTGCACGTTTTCTGCCATCATCACGCCCACAGGGAGCCATCGCGAGGGTGCCGTCCATTTCGGCAACCATCGCAGGGAATACGCGTTCGGTACGGGCTAGCGCAGTCCAACGTCGGGAGTAGACATGCATCAGAGTGGGCACTTTTCTTCTGCCATTGCCGATGACGAGCTGGCCGTTCTCAGTGCCATGCTGGACCACCTGCCGGTCGGCATTTCGGTGGTGGATCGCGATTTCAGGGTGCTGGCCGTCAACCACCTGCTGATCGACATGCTCAATTTTCCGGTGGAATTGTTTGAGCCCAACCTGCCCACGCTGGAGGATCTGACCCTCTTCAACGCCCGCCGCGGAGAGTACGGTCCGGGGGATCCGGTGCAGATCACCCGCGAACGCATGCTGCTGGCCCGGCGGGGCGAAGCACACCGCTTTCAGCGCACCCGTCCCAACGGTCAGGTGCTGGAGATCATCGGCGCCCCGCTGCCCAACGGCGGATTCATCAGCATCTACACCGATGTCACCGAGCACCAGCGCACCGAGATGGCCCTGCGCGAACAGGCCCTGTACCTGCGCAGTGTGCTGGATCACCTGCCACAGGGGATCTCGGTGTTCGACGCACAGCTTCGCCTTAAGTGCTGGAACGCGACCTTGCTCGAGGTGCTCAACCTGCCGCCGGAAAGCGCCTACCTGGACGCCAATTTCGACGACCTGCTAATGTTTCCAGCGCTGCGCGGGGAATACGGCCCCGGTGATCCCGTGGAACAGGTCGCGCAGCGGCGTGCCATGGCGCTGCAATTCCGGGCCCACCGTTTTGAACGCACCCGGCCCAACGGGCGCACCCACCTGGTGGAGGGCCGCCCCATGCAGGCGGATGGATGTACGGTCGGCTTCGTCACCAGCTACACGGACATCACCGAAAACAAGCAGCGCGAATCCGCGCTGGCCGAGAAGACCGCTTTGCTGCAGACACTGGTCGACAACCTGCCCAGCGGCGTCACCGTCTTTGACAAGGACCTGCAATTGGTCATGCTCAATGAGCAGGCCGTACGCCTGCTGGGCTTTACCCGGGGGGTGCTGGAACAGCGCCGCGACTTCGAAGGCCTGGCGCGCTGGAATGCCGAGCGTGGGGAGTATGGCGACGTGGACATCGAGCGCTTCATGGCAGACCTGATGGCCAAGGTCGCCAAGCCGGTGGCCCACCGACTGGAGCGCACGCGGCCCAACGGCACCGTGATCGAATTGCGCGGCGCACCCATGCCCCATGGCGGTTTTGTCACCATCTATTCCGACATCACCGAGCAAAAAAACATCGAGCGCGAGTTGCGCCACCAAAGCGAGGTGTTCCAGACCCTGGTGGACAACATCCCGGGCGGCGTCACGCTGTTTGGCGCGGACCAGCGGCTGCTGGTCTACAACAAGGAATACGCCCGCCTGCTGGACTTTCCCCCCGAGCTGTTTGACGACAACCCGACGCTGGAGCGCTTCTTCCGGTACAACGCGGCGCGCGGCGAATACGGGGCGGGGGACGCCGAGGCCCAGGTTCAACAACTGCTCACGCGCGCAAGCCAGCACCAGCCCCACCATTTCAAGCGGACCCGCCCGAACGGCACCATCCTGGAAGTGCGCGGCCTGCCGCTGGCCGACGGCAGCTTTGTCACCATCTACACCGATGTCACCGAGCAGCACCACGCCGCGGAGGCCATTGAGCGCCTGGCCCACCGGGATACGTTGACCGGTCTATCCAACCGCTACACGCTGGAGGCGCGGCTGGACCAACTGGTGGCCGACGCGCGCCGCCACGAGCGGCGCTTGGCCGTGATGTTTCTGGACATGGATAACTTCAAGGCGGTCAACGACACGCTGGGCCATGGCGTAGGTGACCAGTTCCTGTGCGAGGTGGCCCGGCGCCTGAGCGCCACGGTGCGCGAGAACGATATCGTGGCCCGCATCGGAGGCGACGAATTCGTGGTGGTGCTGGCGGACCTGGAAGATCCGCAGGACGCCACGGCGGTGGCGGCCAAGATCATCGAATCCCTGGGCCATCCCATCGCGCTGGGCGGCCAGGCCCTGCGGCCATCGGTTTCCATCGGCATCTGCTTCTACCCGCAGGACGGCCAGGACCGGGGCGCACTGATGCAAAGCGCGGACATTGCCATGTACCACGCCAAGAACGCGGGCAAGGGTGTGTACCACTTCTTCGATGCCGCCATGATGGCGGCGACCGCCAGGCGCCAGCAGCTGGAGAGCGACTTGCGTGAAGCGGTCGTACAGCAGCAGTTTGTGCTGCACTACCAGCCGCAACTGGACGCGGGTGGGCAGCGTGCCATTGGTGTCGAGGCCCTGATCCGCTGGCAGAAGCCCGGTGGTGAGCTGGTGTACCCCAATGACTTCATCACGCTGGCAGAAGAACTGGGGCTGATCAACGAGATGGGCGACTGGGCCCTGCGCACCGCCTGCCACACCATGGCGGGCTGGCACCAGCAGGGTCTGACGGGATTGGCCGTGGCCGTCAACCTCAGTGCCATCCAGTTGCGCAATGCACGGCTGCCCGAATGCATTGCGCTGGCCCTGCAGGAGAGTGGTTTGCCGCCCCGCGCGCTGACGCTGGAGATCACCGAGTCTGTGGCCATGCAGGACCCGCAGGCGTCGATTGAACGCCTCGGGGCGATCCGCGCGCTCGGGGTGCGCCTGGCCATTGACGACTTTGGCACCGGCTACTCGTCCCTGGCCTACCTCAAGCGTCTGCCACTGGACTACCTCAAGCTCGATCGGGCCTTTGTGCAAGACCTGGAAACCGACAGCAACGATGCCGCCATCTGCGCCGCCACCATTGGCCTGGCCCACAACATGGGCCTGGGCGTCGTGGCCGAGGGTGTCGAAACAACGGGGCAGCAACGCTACCTGACCAGCCTGGGCTGCGACAGCTTCCAGGGCTTCCTGTTCAGCCGTGCAATCCCAGCGGCAGACGCCTTGGCCTGGCTCGCAGCGCACCACCATGCCCATCGTTGACGTTCAACTGGTCGTACCCGAGGCCGGGGGTGTCCCGCCTGGCCTCGCGCATCTGCGCCGTACGCAAGGGTTGTATCGCTTTTGGAGGGGTTCTGGTGCAATAGTCTTGGATAAATAGGCCTGTAGCCCTCGTAAAATATACACCTATAGCTATGTATTTTGTAGCACCTCGGAATGGATATGGATGCATCGGAAACAAAGTACCAGCAGCGCCTCGTGGAGCTGGCCAGAGAAACCCCCTGGTTTATGGAGGCCCTGGTTGCGGCCAGGCAATTGGCGCTGCCCGAATGGTGTATTGGTGCGGGTGCGGTCCGCAATCTCGTTTGGGATTCGCTGCACGGCAAGTCTTCTCCTTCACCGCTGGCAGACGTCGACGTCGCCTACTTTGACGCCACAGACACCTCGCCACAGCGAGACCAGGAACTGCAAGGCAGGTTGCAGGCGCTCGATCCCCGTTTTCCGTGGGAGGTAACGAATCAGGCGGGGGTGCACCAGTGGTTCGAAGAGTACTTCGGGCACGCCGTTGAACCGCTGTGCTCACTTGAAGAGGCGGTTGCGTCCTGGCCCGAATTCGCCACAGCAGTGGGTATTTCGCTGGGTCCAGACAACGCGCTGCAGGTCATCGCGCCGCACGGGCTGGAAGACCTCTTTGCCATCGTTGTGCGCCGCAACCCGGCGCGCGTGAGCGTTGAAACGTATAGACAGCGCATCGCGCAGAAGCGCTACCGTGAGCGCTGGCCACAAGTCACAGTGGTGCCCTGCTGAGAGTGCGCCTTGCAGCCGCCCGCGGTCTAGCCCCGGACTGTGGGGGCGAGGGCCAGGCGCATGGCAGGCGCCCGCGCAACGCTACGGGACGGCGTCTTGTGCGGACTGGCAGAGCGCGCCGGCTGTGCCGCATCTGCACCCTCCAGCTTGAACACACTCACCGTGGACACCAGCTCGCGTGCCTGCTGCTCCAGGCTACCGGCCGCTGCGGCCATTTCTTCCACCAGTGCGGCGTTTTGCTGGGTGACCTGATCCATTTGCACAACCGCCTCGCCAACCTGGTTGACCCCCTCGCTTTGCTCACGGCTGGCGGCGCTGATTTCGCCCATCAGGTCTGTCACCCGTTTGATCGCGCTCACTACCTCGCTCATCGTGATGCCAGCTTCATCGACCTGGGCAGTACCCTGCTCCACGCGCTCCACACTCGCATTGATCAGCATCTTGATTTCCCTGGCGGCCTCGGCGGAGCGCCCGGCTAGCGAGCGCACCTCGGATGCCACCACGGCAAAGCCCCGGCCCTGGTCACCGGCACGGGCTGCTTCGACCGCCGCATTGAGCGCCAGGATATTGGTCTGAAACGCAATACCGTCAATCACACTGATGATGTCGGAGATTCTGCGCGAGCTCTCATTGATACCTTTCATCGTGTTCACCACCTGCGCAACGACAGCCCCGCCCCTTTCCGCCACGGAGCTGGCATTGACGGCCAGCTGGTTGGCCGAACGGGCGCTGTCGGCGTTTTGCATCACGGTGGAGCTGAGTTCCTCCATGCTGGCCGCTGTTTGCTGCAGCGCGCTGGCCTGCTGTTCCGTGCGGGCGCTCAGGTCGTTATTGCCCTGCGCAATCTGGGCACTGGCAGTGGCCACCCCTTCGGAGCCGGAGCGCACGTCGGAAACCACCTGGCTCAGGCTGCCGACCATCTGCTTAAGTGCGATCAACAACTGTGCCGTCTCGTTCTTGCCACGGGCTTCAAACTGCACGTTCAGATCCCCGGCCGCCACGGCCTGTGAGACGGCAACCGCCTGGTTGATAGGCCCCGTGATGGAGCGGATCACCCACGCCGCCATGAAGCAGGCACACAGGATGGCAAGCACACCCACCGACCAGACCGTGGTGGTTATGGACGAGACGGCCGCATTGGCATGCGCTCCCGACTCCTGCAACAGCACTTGCTGGAATTTGACCAACTCGTCCACAGCGCCAAAGTACAGCAATTGCGCCGGTCGCACGGTACTGAGCAGATAGGGTTTGGCTTCATCGAGTCTGCCGGCACTGACAAAATCGATGTACTTGACCTGCCCCGCCACGTATTGGCGACGCGCGTCCAGAATCTTGCCCATCAGGGATATCCCTTTTTCGGACTTGATGTCGGCCTGCAACTTTTGCAGCGCTTCACCGATGGCAGTCCGCCTGGCCAGCACGCTGTCCGCCTGTTTTTTCACGTCCCCGGAGTCGGTCATGATCACCATGTTGCGCAACGACAGGCCGATCTCATAGATGCTGGCCTTGACATCGTTGAGCAGCGCCACCCGGGGAATGCGTTCATCGGTCACCGACTGAAACGCGCCTTGCACGGTCGCCGTTTTCAGCAAGGCAATGCCCCCCATGAAAACAATCAGCGCACCCATGATGCCAAAGCCCAGCATCAACCGCACGGAAATACGCAAGTCATTGAGTCGCATGGTTCTCCCTCCCTTTGTTCAGTTTTTTGAAAAGCCCCAAGAAACCGCAGTAGATGCGATTTCTGCTGTGCGCGCCGGTGCTGCGGGCCTGCAATTTCGCAAAAGCTTGCGCCATGTCAAGCGCGCAAAAAGAAGCAGCCCCAACCCCTCCAACCCAAGGGTTTTCACCATACAAAAGTCGATGATGACATCTCATCCCTCGTGATTGCTTGACTTGTTGCTATTGAAAATATAGCTTCCTGATTCAGAAAGTGACTCGGTTTCTTCTTGGCGCGCGCGTTCTGCAATTTTTTGGAACATGTTGGAAATCACCGACACCACGCTCAATCCCGCGGTGATAACTTTGCGCCCTTGCCAAAGCACTTCCGAATATTTTCGAACCCATCACCGGAGCCACCATGCCCAAAACCCTGATCGAACCCTTCCGCATCAAAAGCATAGAGCCCATCCGCATGACCACGCGCGAGGAGCGCGTGCGGTTGCTGGAGGCCGCCAAACTCAACGTCTTCAAGCTGCGCGCCGAAGACGTGCTGATCGACTGGCTGACCGACTCCGGCACCGGCGCCATGTCCTCCAAACAATGGGGCGCCATCATGGAGGGCGACGAGAGCTACGCCGGCGCGCGCAGCTTCTACCGCCTGGAAGCCGTGATCCAGGACATCACCGGCATGCAGTATTTCGTGCCCACCCACCAGGGCCGTGCCGCCGAGAAAGTGCTGTTCACTGCCGTTTGCAAGGCCGGTGACCTGGTGCCCAACAACTGCCACTTTGACACCACGCGCGGCAACCTGGAATACATGGGTGTGGAGGCCGTGGACCTGGTCATTGCCGAGGGCCTGCAACCCGCGCTGGTCTACCCGTTCAAGGGCAACATCGACCTGGCGCGCGCTGAAAGCCTGTTGCAGAAGGAAGGCCACCGCATTCCCTTTGGCATGATCACCGTGACCAACAACACCGGTGGCGGCCAGCCCGTGTCCATGGCCAACATCCGCGCCTACGCGGCCCTGCTCAAGAAATACGGCAAGCCCTTCATCATGGACGTGTGCCGCTTCTCCGAGAACGCGATGTTCATCAAGATGCGCGAGCCTGGCTACGAGAACACCCCGATCAAGACCATCGTCCAAGAGATGTTCTCCTACTGCGACGGCTGCACCATGAGCGCCAAGAAAGACGGCATGGTCAACATCGGCGGCTTCATCGTGCTGCGCAGCGAGGAGTGGCTGGACGCGGTGCGCAACGGCCTGATCATGATGGAAGGTTTTCCCACCTACGGCGGCATGGCCGGGCGCGACCTGGAAGCCCTGGCCGTGGGCCTGGTGGAAGGCATGGACGAGGATTACCTGCGCTACCGCCTGCGCACCGCCGAATACCTGGGTGAGCGCCTGGAGGCGGCCGGCGTGGGCTTCGTCAAGCCCACCGGCGGCCACGCCGTCTACATCGATGCCAAGACCGTGCTACCCAACATGCCGGTGGAACACTATCCGGCCTGGGCGCTGTGCAACGCGCTGTACCTGGAGGGCGGCATACGCGGCGTGGAAATCGGCTCGGTGATGTTCGGCAAACGCCTGGACTCTGGCGTCGAGACCTACCACAGCATGGAACTGGTGCGCCTGGCTTTTCCCCGGCGCATGTACACGCAGTCGCACTTTGACTACGCGGCCGAGGTGATTGACGAGGTCAAGCAGAAGGCGGCCAGCATCCGGGGCGTGAAGATCACCAAGCAACCCAGGTTCCTGCGCCACTTCACCTGCGAGTGCGCCTGGGTGGACCGCTGACCCGCAAGTACCACAGGTAAAGAAATGTGGAGGCCGACCGCTGCGGCGCCGGGACTTGTAAAATCGGCGCTCTACTTCTTCTAGGTGGTTTTGCTCATGTCCTTTTTCTCCATCCGCCAGGCACTTGCCGCTCTCATGGTTGCCGTGCTGGTTTCTGCCTGTGGTGGCAGCGGCAACAGCTCGGCGCCGCCCCCCACCGGAGGCATTGTGGTGACGCCAGGTGACGGCACGGCCACCATCACGTGGACCGCGACACCCGGGGTGAAGTATTGGCTGTTTTACGCTCCCGCCAGCACCATCTCCAGCAACGACTGGATCAATGTCCCCGGCAGCCGGGCGATCCTGGACGTGACATCCCCCTACGTGCTGACCGGCCTGGCCAACGGCTACACCTACTCGTTCACGGTCAATGGCCGCAACGGGGATGGCCCTGGCGGCCCCGGCAGCCCGTCTGTCTCGACCGTGCCGCGACCCGCGGGCGGAACCTGGTACACCGGTGGCGCGCTGGGCACCAACACCCTGCGCAGCCTCAGCTATGGCACCAGCACCGACCTGCTGGGGTATTACTTCGCAGTCGGTGATGCGGGTAGCACCTACCGCAGCACCGATGGCGTCAGCTGGACCGCGCTTCCGGCCGCCGCCAACGCCAACCTGAACGCCGCCACCTTCGCGCTGAGCAAATTCATCGTGGTGGGAAGCGGTGGCAGCATTTCCTACGGCACCGACATGACGACCTGGACGGCTGCCGCTTCCAACACCACAGAAAACCTGAACGCCCTTGCCAGCAATGGCACGATCGTGGTTGCCGTGGGCAACAACGGCACGGTGCGCTCGTCGGCGGACGGCGTGACCTGGACGACGGTCTCCGTTCCCACCTCCCGCAATCTGTATGGCATTGCGTACTCCGGCAATGGCCTCTGGCTGGCGGTGGGCGCTGGCGGAACCCTGCTGACCAGCACCGATGCAACAACCTGGACGGCTGCGGCATCGGGCACGACTGCCGATCTGCGGTCGGTGGCGGTACAGGCCATAACCACTTACATCTATGTCGCCACCGGCGACAACGGCACGATTGTTCGCAGCACTGACAGCACCGGCGTGACCTGGGCGGCGCAGACGTCGGGAACCACAGCCAATCTGTTGGCCGTGAGCCCCAGCACCAGCCAGTTCCTGGCCGTCGGCAGTGGAGGTGCCGTGCTCACCAGTCCGGACGGAACCACGTGGACCACTCGCGACAGCGGCACGACCGCCAGTCTGCAGTCTGTATTGTTCGGGTTCTCCCGGTACGTGGCCGTAGGCCAGGGTGGCATCAGCCGCAACTCGCAATAACTCTGCGCCCGGGCTGCGAATGTTGGTCGTAAGATAGGGGGCATTGCAGTCACCTCGGGTCTGGAGCCACACGTTGACAAACGACAAGCCGCTACTTGGCAGCACCACCACGGTGGCCGGAACGCGGTTCCGCGCGCATGGACGCGTCGACATGTGGATGGAAGACGACGTGCTGCACTATGAAGCCACCGGCCCGTTTAACGAGGAAGTCTTTGATCTACTGGCCGTCGCCCAACTGGGCTTCCTGAAGACGCTGGCGCTGGACGCACCCTGGGCCAGCATCTGCTCGCTGCGGCACAGTGCCATGAGCACACCCAGCGGCATCCAGCGTTACACCGAAATCATGCAAAGCCCCAAGCCACCGTCCTTTGTACCGGTTGCCACGGCCTTTGTCGTGGGCCCGGAGATTGAAGGCGGCAAGATCATGGCGCCCCATTTCGAGCGGGTCTACAAGCTGATCAACCGGCCGTTCCAGATTTTCGAGACCATGGCGCAGGCCCAGCAATGGGTCCACGCCATGATCCAGGCCAAGCGGCCCAGCGCTTAGCCCCCACGCTCCCCACTCCGTGTGGTTCGCTGCCCCCCGAGGAGGCGCAGCCTTGCTTGGGGCGGCCCGGCGCAGCGGCTAACCGCGCCGCGCCTGGACCGCAGCAGACAGCAGTTCCAGCGACTGCAGTGAATCGTCCCAGCCCAGGCAGGCGTCGGTAATGCTCTTGCCGTAGGCCAGCGCAGTCGGATCGTCTTTGCCCGGTGTGAACTTCTGCGCCCCCGCGTGGAGATGGCTCTCGACCATCACACCGAACACACTGCGCGATCCTGCTGCAATCTGGTTGGCGATGTCGCGGGCCACATCGACCTGTTTCTCATGCTGCTTGCTGCTGTTGGCGTGGCTGCAGTCGACCATCAGCGTCGTCGGCAATTTGGATTTTTCCAGTTCCTTGCAAGCCGCCGCCACACTGGCCGCGTCGTAATTGGGCGCCTTGCCGCCCCGCAGAATGACGTGGCAATCGCGGTTGCCCTTGGTCTGCACAATCGCCACCTGACCATTCTTGTGCACCGACAGGAAGTGGTGGGCGCCAGCGGCCGCCTGGATGGCATCGGTGGCGATCTTGATATTGCCGTCGGTGCCATTCTTGAAGCCAATCGGCGCTGACAGGCCTGAGGCGAGTTCACGGTGTACCTGGCTCTCGGTGGTGCGCGCGCCAATGGCGCCCCAGGCGATCAGGTCGCCCAGGTATTGCGGGGAAATCACGTCCAGAAATTCGCTGCCGGCGGGCAGGCCCAGGCGGTTGATCTCGATCAGCAACTGGCGCGCGATGCGCAGGCCTTCGTCGATGCGGAAGCTCTCGTCCAGGTAGGGGTCGTTGATGAGGCCCTTCCAGCCCACGGTGGTGCG
>ERZ724517.478-NODE-478-length-24082-cov-11.242810_pt1 | contig 24082 bp, 19 predicted proteins | sample MGYA00376050_ERZ724517 | MGnify/ENA primary metagenome ERZ724517 (study PRJEB28724, sample SAMN07190886) | activated sludge metagenome | isolation source: activated sludge of sewage treatment plant in Hong Hong | place: USA: Christiansburg, Virginia | collected... | reverse complement strand
TGAATGTCATTTTCACGGAAGCAGGTCACGGCAAAGCGCATAAAGTCACGAATGGTGACGAGTTCGGCGGCGGCTTCGGCCAGTAAAGCCTCATCCAGCAGCACAGGGTATTCGCTGTCAGTCACGTCGGTATCCGGCGGAGTCATAAGAGACGGCTATTGTAGCGGCCTACCGTACCGATTGGCCACGACCTGCTCTGGCAACACCTGTCCATTTTGAGTACTGGCAATTATGGATCAGGCTGGCCACAGTGTTCTCATTACAGATACCTGCCCAAAACCATAAAAGACCCATTTCTCAATCAGTTACACACGCAATTGCAAGAATCGCCAAACGGCCCAGCTCGGCCTGTGCCAACCTCTACCCCTCGTCTGGCCGAGCCAGAGGAGAAGGATGACGCCACCCTGTTTGCTAGGAAGAACCGGGGAACCCACCCACTGTCGAATCACTGGAATGGGAAACCCTTAATTGGCTTGCCAGGCTCAATCAACAACGACTACTGATGCCTATTGGCAATATTCCACCAGTAGAGTTTGATGAAATATACGAGCAGAGTCAGGATGCTATTCCGCAAACCGCCTGACTAAAAGCAAATAGCCACCGCAAAACCCAGTGTGGTTCAATCGTCACAGAGAAATAGACTTAAGGACGCGATTTACACTGCTCGCGCCATGCGCTTGGTGTGACACCCGTCCACTTGCGAAACGCATTGGTAAAGCTGGCTGGCTCATTAAACCCCATCCAAGTGGCGATATCTTCAATGCTGCGGCTGGACATCTTAAGCATACGCGTTGCATCGCTGAGCCGAACTTCATCTAACAGCAGCTGAAAACTCGTTTCTTTTTGTTGTAATTTACGTTTGAGCGTGCGGCTTGACATAAACAATTGCGCGCTAATGTTCTCAAGGTCTGGGTAGCCCTGCGCACCACAAACAATACCTTGACGCACTAAAACAGTAATATCGGAATAAGTTTGTTGTTCACGTGCGTGCTGCTCTAGTTTAATCTTTTCGATCATCAATTGTGCCATCACAGGGTCGCCTGTTTGAATGCGCTTATTAAGTTGCGCAACAGGAAAACACAGTTGATTTGCCCCCATATCAAAACGACACACAGGCAACCTATTTTTGTAGTTGGCATAATAGGCAGGCTGCGGATAATTGAACCACAACTCTGCTTCGATCCATGCACCGCCCATTAAGTGACGTAAACCACTCCAAACACTAGCCAAGGCAAGGTCGTAGGCATATCCATACAGACTCTCTTCGATGGGCATATCCATGCTAATGTCAATTACCGCATAACCATCTTCAATCAATAGCTCACCACGGTAAACAGGGACAAATACCTGACTAAACTCAATACCAAAACGAATAGCGTCGCCTAAAGTCACTTGACTTAATAACGCATAGGCCATTAAAGAGTGTGTTGTTAAACCAATCCGCAAGCCCAATTCGTAGCCTAAACCACCTTCGTTGTTTGATACGTCAATCATACGCAACAAGAGGCTTTCATGCTGGGCGATGCTAAGGTTTTCACCATTAGTATCAATAAGTTGGCTTGGTATATGCAGGTTTTTTAGTACCGCTTCTCTGCTTAGGCCACGCTCGGCCGCGATTTGTAATATGAGGCGTGCAAATTCATTAGGAATGCACGGAAAGCTTCGGTCTATAGGGCCATTATCAACAGAAGTCATGTCGTTATTATTCAACAAAATAGCCAATTATGGACGTTAGCACATTAAAACCAGTCCATCATCACAACCCCATTGACCACTGTCAAGCCGAACAAAGAGGACGACTTGACGTTAAATTTAGCGCATAAAAAATCATGAAAAATAGAAGCCCTTCCGATGATAAATCTACTTTTTAGTTTAGATTAAAAATAAATAATCTCATCAATTATTTTATTTAGCGGTATTTTTATTTCTTCAGTTTTACCGTCAATTCCGCACACTTAATTGCAACGACAAAATATTAACGCTAAACTTAGGGGGATTACCTGAGCCCCCTACATAAATTTCGACACGCTGAATTCGCCAACCCTAACTCACATATTTATTGGCATATCTGTATCCAAGGTTAATGTAAACCAACCTCCTGTAATATGCTTATGCGTCCACAAGCCTAACAAAACCATCTTGCCATTTTCATTACTAAGAAGTTTAAAATAATCCTTCCACGGCTGATGATCATAATTCATGGTTGCGGTTGATTGGCCGCGCCAACTAATATCCGTCATACCAACATTACCCCAAATTGGCACTGGCACAAAAAACTTACTTTTCCATCTAAACAACAACGGATCACCTTTATCGGCGGTGCGATAGCGCTTTCCCCATCCAAAACCCAGCTTGGTTAAAGGCCTAATAACACACCATTCTGCCAAATCCAAAACCGATCTATTGGTGCGCAAAATACGACCCTTCCATGCACGGCCAATTAAGTCATTCTGCGCACTAACACTGGGCAGAGAGTCATACAATCGCACTAAATCTTGTTCGTTATAGGCAATATCTACTTGCCTTAACACATCATTCTTTAAACTTTCCAGTGATTTTCCTGAACCATGAATATCCTGTTTCTCAAAGCCATTTTCATTCCACACCGATTGTTGTGGTTGCAGGTAACACAGACCCACAATCACTTGATTCACAGGAAAAAATAAAAATTGCGACAGATCGTAAGCAAGATGCGGCAAAAACATCACAAGACGGCCATCATAGGAATCAATACGCATAAAATACCCCTATCAATAAGGTAAAGACTTCGCAAAAATCACATACACATCAATATGGCTTGATGAGTCCATATCGATACGAGCACACTGCTAAAGTCTGTGTTTCCATATTCAAACAACATATCGAGCGTAGAATAAAAACCGATGCCCCCACAGGCGATAGCAGGCCATTTTACTTGCGATTGTAGGCCATCCTAAAATATGCGCAGGGGCTTATAAAAATAATCGCCAAGGTTCTCCGACTGAATACTTTGTCTACGGATATATAATTCACCTTATGGTCTTCCTGACCGCGAAACAGTCATTAAAGGCATCATCGAACCACAAAAAAACCAAACATTTTGCCACCCTAAGAGTCTCTGCCTCGCCTACTATGCTGCTCGAAAAGTCGCCCCTGGTAAAAAATGGTGGCCGAAGAGTTTAATATCAAATTTGCGCCTATTACTGGCAATCATGGCTTGGGCTGGCCACAATGTTCTCATTACAGATGCCTGCCCAGAACCATGAAAGACCCTCTTCTCAGCAAGTTACGCCAGCAATTACGGGAGACACCAGTCGCTCCGATCAAGCCGGTGCCGCCCCCTGCCCCCCGGCCGGCCGAGCCGGAAGAGGATGACGCCACTCTGTTTGCTAGGGCAACCCGGGGAGTACGCCCTATAAAATGCGATACCGCCGTCATTACTGCTCCGCGCCCCGACCCCAATGCCCGTTTGCGTCGAGCGGCGGCCCAAGCAGAACAGCGTGAAGACGGCCCCTTGTCAGATGCTGCCGCCTTAATGTACGAGGTGTTACCGGAGGCCAGTCTGGCCTATGCCCGTAACGGGGTGCAGCAACAGGTACTGCGTAAGCTGCGCCAGGGGCAGATGACTTGGCAGGCTGCCGTTGATCTGCACGGCTGTACAGTAGAACAGGCCCGTGAAGCAATCCTGACGCTGCTGCACGATGCACGCCAATCCAATCTGCATGTCGTGAAAGTAGTGCACGGAAAGGGGCTGGTGAAGGAGCAGGCCTTGCTAAAGACCTTTGTTAACGGCTGGTTACGGCAAGTGCCTGATGTACTGGCGTTTGTCAGCGCCTTGCCTCGGGATGGCGGCACTGGGGCCATTTATGTGTTATTGAAGCGTAAGCGGCCCGAAAGTGAATAGGAGGGAGTTCATCCCCCGAATAACAATAGTGCTCATCAAGGATTGGCCCGATGACAACGTCCCTGAAATGGCAAGCCCTACGCGCCTTCTGGCATGAGAGACCATGCATGAGGACTTCCTTATGAAGCGTGGTCGGTGCTGGGCATTACTCATTGCAGTGTTGACCCTGCTTCCGGCACTTGCGTCTGCCTCAAGAGTATTAAGCCTCACTGACGTTCCTGCACGATTGGAGCTAGAGCCTTGGATTACTTACGTTTGTGATGAAGGCTCTCCTCGCGATATCGCCACACGCAGCGACCCTGCCAATCAGGCAACATTCAAACCCCTCGTCAAACCACACATCTCTTTAGGATTTCGACCTGATGCATGCTGGTTTAGATGGGAAATGCGCAACGATAGTGAGCAGCTCCAGCGCCTGCTATTCACGGTTGACTACCCCGTACTCGATTACGTCGACCTTTACGAGACGAGCAGTAATGCGCAGCAACACTGGGCGTTAGGCGATGCCTACCCCTTTGAACAACGACCCATTAATTCACGCAATTTTGTTATTCCGTTGAGTCTTGAACCGGGGAAAAGCGCCGTTTACTACCTGCGTGTGCAATCGTCAGGATCGATGACTGTGCCACTGTACATCAGTGATCGGGATCGCTTCATCGGCATGCACGAACTGCATGAGTGGTCGCTCGGTATTTTTTATGGCATCAGCCTTGGCCTGCTGTTTTATCACGCCTTTTTATGGGTAGCGTTGCGAGAAAAAATCTACCGGTTTTATGTACTTCACCTTGGTGCCAGCATCGCCTACTTGGCCACACTGCAAGGCTTGGCTTTCCGAGTTTGGCCCGACTGGGCCGATTGGAATAATCGTTCCAATTTTCTGGCAGGGTATATTCTGTTTCTTACCGGCGTGCTGTTTGCACGTGATTATCTGAATACCCGAGATTGGCGCAATGGTGACCGTTTCCTGATTTTTATTGCGGGAATTAACGCAGCTGCAATATTGATTCAGGGATTCATGCCAGCATCCGCCATGAATAGCACACTGGCAGCTATGGCCATCCTCACAATGAGCTCGCTGCTGGTTATTGGGCTAATCCGCTGGAAACAAGGCCTGCGTGAGGCACGTCAGTTTGTGCTGGCGTGGGGGTTTTTTATGCTAATGGCCATCCTCTTTTCACTAAAAGCGTATGGTATATTTTCCAAACTCCCCGTTTTTCAAGCGATGAATCTTTTGCAGTTCGGAGTAATTATTCAACAAGTTATGTTATCACTGGGACTAGCCGATCGCATCTCTACACTCAAACGAGAAAAGACCGTTCGTGAACAAGAGATCCTGCTTGAGCGCGCTGAAAATGAAGCAAAGGGTGACTTTCTGGCCAAAATGAGCCACGAGATCCGTACCCCTATGAATGCCGTGCTCGGACTAACACAACTTCTGAAAGATAGTCATCTAGACAATAGCCAGCGCGAGCAGGTCGGCATGCTGCAATCGGCTGGCAAATCTCTGCTGGAGCTGATTAACGATATTCTGGACTATTCCAAGATTAGTGCCGGAAAACTAGAGCTCGAAAAAACTGTTTTTAACTTGCCGGCATTATTGAGTGACTGCATCAGTATATTTTCCGTCAATGCAAATCAAAAATCCCTATCGCTGACATACGAACCTATGACCAACTTACCCGTCTGGGTTAAGGGTGATCCAGTTCGCGTGCGACAGGTAGCCAGCAATCTTCTCAACAATGCCATCAAGTTTACCGAGCGTGGCCAAATCCAGATACGATTGAAATGGGAGCCCTCCTCCCTACCCAATGAAATCGTCATTCTTATTGAGGTAAAAGACACCGGCATTGGCCTCACTCAAGAAGAGATTACCCCACTTTTTCAACCCTTCCAGCAAGCAGATGTTTCAACCACCCGAAAATACGGTGGCTCAGGTCTTGGGCTAGCCATCAGCCGCCAGCTAGTGGAAATGATGCATGGTGAAATTGGCGTTCGCAGCAAGCCGGCAATAGGTTCCACCTTTTGGTTTCGTATTCCACTTGAGCTAAGTGATGCACCCATCAACAACATACCGACCCCTGCTTCCAGAGAACGGCTAAAGGGCCACAAGTTGCTGGTGGTAGAAGACAATCCGGTTAATCAACTGGTGATTACAGGGCTGCTGCGAAAACTGGGAATCACTCCCCTACTTTGTCAGGATGGTGCTGACAGTCTTGATATCTTGCAGCAACATCCAGAGATCGAATTGGTATTGATGGATTGCGAGATGCCCGGCATGGACGGTTATGAAGCCACGCGGCGCCTACGACAGAGGGAAGCTCAAGAAAACTTACCTCGATTGCCGGTCATTGCCCTCACCGCACACGCCATGGACTCCCATAAGAAACGCTGCATTACGGCGGGCATGGATGATCATCTGGCCAAGCCTGTCGTTTTGGATGATCTGGCGGCAATTTTACTGCGTCACCTTGCTGACTGATTAAGCGACACTGTACCTTTGACCCCTGCCACTGATTTCGCTAGGGTGTCCCCCTGATTTTTTGATACGAGAGTTGTCACCATGGAAAACGCATACGCCAGCATCATCACCGCCGTGGGTGAAGACCTGGAACGTCCGGGCCTAAAAGACACTCCAGCGCGCGCTGCAAAGGCCTTTCGCTATCTGTGCAAAGGCTATGACGAAGATCTCAATACCATCGTTAACAACGCCATCTTTCCGTCTGACAACGACGAGATGGTGATTGTGAAGGATATCGAGCTGTATTCACTCTGCGAGCATCACCTGCTGCCCTTTATTGGCAAGGTTCATGTGGCTTATCTGCCTTCTGGCAAAGTACTGGGCCTATCCAAGATTGCCCGCATCGTCGACATGTATGCTCGTCGCCTGCAAATTCAAGAAAACCTGACCAAGCAAATCGCTGATGCCGTGCTGGAAGTGACAGATGCCCGTGGCGTCGCCGTGATTATCGAAGCACGGCACATGTGCATGATGATGCGCGGCGTGGAAAAACAAAACTCTGCGATGAAGACTTCTATCATGCTGGGTCGCTTCCGTGAAAATCCGCAGACCCGTAACGAATTCCTCTCGCTGATCCAGTAAGGCGTCCGACATGACCTCGCCCGTTCGTATACTGATCACTGGAGCCGGCAGTGGACTCGGCCGCGCCATCGCATTGGCCTGGGCCCGTCGCGGTGCTCGTGTATTGATTGCCGACATTGCACAAGTGCGCAGTGAAGAAACCGTGGCGCTCTGCATGGCGGCAGGGGCAACAGAAGCGAGCTTTTTGCCACTGGATATTCGCCAAGAGGCAGACTTTCAGAATGCGCGAAGCTGGCTTGAGCAGCATTGGCATGGCGTGGATATCGTTGTAAATAATGCAGGTGTTGCCGGCGGTGGCAATTTTGACGGCATCAGTGAAGATGACTGGCAATGGATGCTGGATATCAACCTGATGGGCGTTGTGCGTGGCTGTCGTGCCTTCACGCCGTTATTTCAGTCACAGCAACAAGGGCAGTTCGTTAATATTGCCTCTATGGCGGGCCTGCTCAATCCACCGGCCATGGCCAACTACAATGTGGCCAAAGCAGGCGTCATTGCACTCTCGGAAACGTTGGCGGCCGAACTTATGCCGTGGAACATCCACACACTCGTTGTCTGCCCTTCTTACTTTCAGACTAATCTGAACGAATCCCTGCGCACGAATGATCCGCTTACACGGATGGCGCTAGACAAACTATTGGCCAGCTCTGCCATCACAGCCGATGATATTGCGGAAGGTATTCTTGCGGCGGTCGACAACGGCGAGCAACTCTACCTGCCGCACGAACAGGCCCGTATGGCTTGGGACAGTAAACGAAACACTCCCGGCACAATTCCAGCCGACATGCAGGCCTATGCACGGAAATTGGCCGCCGTACGCGGCCAGAAATAACCAGTCTATCGACGGGTTAACCTGCTGCTGATAAAAACGCTCGAATAGCCGCCGCTACCGCATCGGGGCTTTCGTCCAGATGCAGGTGATGCCCACCCGGCAATGTCAGTGTGTGCACCCGTTGGATTGCCGCTAAGCGGGCATCAATAATAACCGGATCTACTGGAAAACTTTTCTCTGCCCTTATCAGCAACACGGGTGCCTCAATAGCACCTAAAAATGCAAGTACCTGAGACTCTGTCAGGCGCAACGACGAGTGATGGCGTACACGCCGATCCATTGTCCAAATAAATCCACCATTCACTTCATGCAGTGAACGAGAGCAAAGAATCTCGGCCGCTTGCGTACTGAGTGGCGTGAAACCGCGCTGACGCGCCGTAACGGCAATCTCGCGCGTTGTAAATACACGTTCATCTCGCGGCGCCCACTCCTGCCACTCGAGTAAGGCCGTGCGCAAAATACCCGGAGACTCTTCGGCTGTTCCCGTATAAGGGCCCAGTCCATCAATCATCACAAAATGGCTCACTCGTTCGGGCATAGCACCAGCAAGCAATGTGCCGATTCCCGCCCCCATCGAATGCCCCATCAACGCAAACTGAGTCCACCCCAGCTGATTAACGACCGCCAGCACATCATCAACATGATCCAGCGTGTGATACCGCATGCCTTCCGCACGCCAGTCACTAAAACCGTGCCCGGCAAAATCCATGGCGACAATATGATAGTCGCCCAGCAGTAGCGCTAAACGGTCAAAGGTTGCCGCATTGTCTTGCCATCCATGCAAGGCCAGTAGCGGAGGAAGTGATGGATCATTCCAGCAGCGGGCGGCAATTTTTCGCCCCTTGCTAAGAAAGACTCTTTCACTAGATACCATCACACACTTACCTGAATTTTTTTCAGTGCAGCAACAATGTGCTCTGCCGTTTGCAAGGGATGCTCCAGCGGGAACATGTGTCCACCCTCAATATATTCGTGATACATGGCATGCCTACGTGCCATACGCTCGGCAAAACCTGTGCTACGAAATTCACTTTTGGCGCCAGAAAGTAATGCACCAGGCACCTTGAGGGGCGAGCGATAATGCCAAGAGTTGTGGGGTGTATTACGAAAAACGGCCACTTCTACTGCAGCAGGAATAGTCAGGCGAACACCTTCTGGACAATCCTTTAAGCCAAAACGGATGTAATCATCGAAACAGTCAGGATCAAAGCTACGAAAAAGCCGCTTCTTGCCCAATAGCTCATGCGCCTCTTCTCGTGACGACCATACTTCTCGGCGGTTACTGCTTTTGGCCGCGGGGGTCACCCTGTCTATCTGACCAATCGCTTTCATAAAACCAAAGCTCAACGCACCCCAGCCATTAATAATGGGGGGATCCATAATAACAATGCCGCGAAACAACTCAGGATAACGGTGTGCCGCCATAAACGTCGCAAGACCACCAAGGGAGTGGCCCACACCGATCACCGGGCCGTCACATTGAGCCTTGATTGAATCGGCAACCTGCTCGATCAGAGAGGTCCAGTTATCATCAACTGGATATTCAGGTTCCGTGCCTATCGTTGGCACCATCTTGATATCAAAACGGTCACTCAGACCATCGAACAGCTTTCGATAACATGCTGAAGGAATACCATTGGCATGAGCAAAATGTATTTGCGGTTTTGTCATGGTTTATAACTTCTCAATCGTCAGACCCAGTGCTTCCACTTCGGCTAATTTGGCATTAGGAACAACTACGGCTGTGCAGGCATTACCCTTGGTAAGCCACGTTTCACCCACACGCAGTAAATCGCTTAGTGACACTCCCAGCAAACGCTCACGCAAACGCTTGCGTTGCTCATGAGTCCGGCCGTAAAGGGCATTGTGGTATGCCTGTCGTGCTTCGCCAGAAGGCGATAGCGGCTTGTCCATGTCGGAAATAATACCCAGCAAGGTTTCTTCCAACTGGCGTTGCTCATGGGGCTCATTTAACAACCAGTCAATACTGGCATCAAAGTCTTTGAGTGTGTCGGTCAGGCGCGGATCGCGATAGGAATAAAAACGGAAGGCGCAGGCATTGCCATCATAGCCAGCCCCACCACCGTAAGCGCCACCCTTCTCTCGAATTGCGTTATGCAAAAACCCATTACGCAAAAAACCGCCCAGCAACATAAGTGCAGGAGCATCTGTATGCTCTACCGGCACTGCTGGAAAAGCACGTGCACAAAACTGAACCTGTGTATTGCAAAGCCAACCGACATTTTGTGCAGCACCGGGAGTCTTAAATGCAAAGCTGTCTGTTTGTGGCTGCCATGGGCGATCCTGCCATGTTAGCTGCAGTGACGATTCCAGTGCTGACAACCGCTCCTCCTCACCAATCAGCAGGAAGCGGCGCTGTGACTGCTGCACCTTACGATGCAAGCCCTGCAAGTCCGACAGCAACCCCTTCAACGCGCTGTCATCCGCCAGTGCCGCATCCAGTGCCTTAATACGGCGAATACCAGGTAACCCAGAGATATGTTGATTGAATGCAGCCACCACACTAAATGCCGAGCTTGCTGTTTGCATGGCAAGGCCATGCCCCTGTCCTGTCACACTCGCTTCCCAACGCGCGCGCATCTGAGAGATCAGTTCACGCACTCGGCTGCCTTCATCAAAGCGCAAACCATCCAACGTTGCCTGCATCAGCTGACTGAAATCCTGCGCCTTATCTGCCAGTGCCTTACCAGATAACACCAGATGCCCTAGCCCTTTTTTCGCATCATGCAGATCCGTCCGCACCGACAGACTCATTCGCAATCCACCAGAAACTCGCGACTGCCACTGCTGCATGGCCATGTAGTCGTTATCGCCCGCGCCTAGCTCACTTACCATCGAGGTATACAGTGGCAGCAGCTCTTGCTCGGACTCAGTGAATACAGGCAGATCAATGATCATTTGCTCATAGACAAGACCATTGGTGCCTTGGGCATATACCGCCAGCGGCACATTCTTTCCAGAAATCGTGATCGACTTTTCAACGCCTTCTGCCACCAAAAAGTCAGCCGGAATATCTTCACGGCCTACCAGTGGTAGAATTTCAGGGTCATCTTTTTGGGACTGACGGGCATTCAGCGCGGCTGTTTCCTGACGAATTTTATCCGCAGAGGCTTCATCCAACGATGCACGTATTTTTGCCAGATGTGCTGCTTCTGCTGCAATACGGCGCTCACTCAATGCGGGCTCTGGGCGCAGAGTGACACGCACACGATGCTGGTTATCCAGCAACCAACGCTGCACCAGCTCTTTCACAAAATTAGGGTCACCAATCGCGACGCGCAACTCCGCCAACACTGCATTGATATCCCAAAGAGACAGAGGATCGCCATCATGCAGCACAGCACCCAAACCATTGAGAATCAGCTGCAAGCCATAGGGATAGCTGTCACCGCCAATTTCACGCTGACTTAACTCCAGCTGATGCAGAACCGCCTCAACATCTTCATTAGGTACTCCATGCTCAGCCACCTCACGCAATACCGCCAAAACACCTTCTTCAAACGCAGCGGCACGCTCAGGCTCACTGCCTTCAATACCACACATAAAGCTCAGCTCACGTCCGGAGTCATCCACACCGCACAGAGAAGATGGGGACTGAGCCAGCTCTGTGGTTTCCAGATAATGGCGTAATGGCGATGCCGAATTTTCCAGCAAGATGCCTGATAGAAGTTCTGCCTCAAAGCGCTCACGCAGATTGGCTGTCTGGCCCAACAACCACCCCATCACAATGTGAGTCTTGGCTGATGTACCCTCTTCATCCAGCGCGTAAGCTTCCTCCACTCGCATCGGGGCGTGATAACGCTTTTCATCGCGACCACGAATCTTCTCAGGCAGGGCGGTGAATTCTTTCAGTGCCTGTTCATGGATTTTTTCCTGCAATTCAACTGCTGGAATATCCCCAAACGTCATAAATACTGCATTGCTCGGGTGGTAATGTTCTTTGTAGAAGGACAGCAAATCCTCATAGCGCAAATCCGGAATATGTTCAGGATCTCCACCAGAGTTGTAGTGATAGGTCGTTGTGGGAAACAGATGCTTGTTCAGTGTTTCCCACAGCACTGACTGAGACGTACTCATCGCCCCTTTCATTTCATTGAAAACCACACCCTTGTAAACGAGAGGGCTATCAGGGTCTGTCGGGCTTTCAAATTCAACGCGAATGCCTTCCTGCGCAAAATCCAGAGGATCGAGCTGGGCAAAAAACACCGCATCCAAGTACACCGACAAGAGATTGTCGAAGTCCTTGCGGTTCTGGCTGGCAAAGGGATATGCCGTCCAGTCACTGGACGTAAAGGCATTCATAAAGGTATTCAATGAACGCCGGATCATCAGAAAAAACGGATCGCGAACCGGATACTTGCGGGAACCGCACAGCGCGGTATGTTCCAGGATATGCGCCACCCCGGTGGAGTCCATAGGCATGGTGCGCAGTGCCACCAGAAATACATTCTCGGCATTATCGGCGGCCAAATGGTAATGCACGGCACCTGTAGCACGATGACGGTATTCGGCAACCTCAAGCCCAAGAGAAGGCACTGGAACGGCGCGAACAGGCTCAAAGGCAGAATGGGCAACAGGCAGGGTTACAGACACAAGGCACTCCGGATGGCTGGCAGGAACAGCTGAATGCCCCGGATTATGCGTGAGTGATCCGCCCCTGCCAAACCTGTTTGCGCACCCGCACTGCGATCAGAGCAACATCTCAACAAGATCACTACAACATCCCAGCACCCTTCGCCTAAGCATGAAGACGGCCCGCACCTGCCTCTACAGCCTCTGCGTCCTATATCTGGCGCCGACTGGCAAAAAATGCTGGTCTATCGCACCATCACTCCTCGCTGAGGAGGCATGCATGAGCATTGATTACCACGCCCTGTTTGATACCCCGCCAGACCGCAACGGCAGTGACAGCCTGAAATGGTCAAAGTATGCCGGGCGCAAAACAGCAGATGGCTTAGATATTCTGCCGATGTGGGTGGCCGACATGGACTTTGCCGCACCACCAGAGGTTATTTCTGCCCTCCAGCAGCGCATCAATCATGGTGTTTTCGGATACGGGCATACTTCAGCGGAGTTTTCGCAGGCCATCGTCGGTGCCATGCAGCGTGACTACGGATGGGCCATTCAGCCGGAATGGATCGTGCCTATGTCTGGCTTGGTTTCGGCACTCAATGTGGCCGCACGCAGTATTGGCGAGCGTGGCGATGCCATTCTTACCAGCACCCCGGTTTACCCTGCCCTGTTCACGGCTCCCACCCATATGGAGCGCGAGTGCATCTGTGTCCCGCTGGCCGAGCAGCCTGAATGGGCCTGGGATATGGATGTGGTAAAAAAAGCCATTACCCCCCGCACCCGTGGGCTGATGCTCTGCCATCCGCACAACCCCATCGGGCGTGTCTGGAGTACGGCAGAGTTAACCGCCATTGCCGAGTGTGCCGAAACTCATGACTTGGTTATTGTTAGCGACGAAATCCATTGCGACCTGATCCTTGAGCAAGGACTACGGCACCAGCCCATGGCCTCGCTCTCACCCGAACTTGCTCACCGTACTATTACGCTAATGGCACCCTCCAAAACCTACAATATCCCGGGACTGGGCGTTGCCTTGGCCATCATTCCTGATACTGGCCTGCGTCAGCGCTTTCACAATGCCATGGCAGGCATTACTCCCCATCCCAATATTCTCGGCATGGCCGCCACGGCAGCCGCCTACGAAAAAGCCAGCAATTGGCGTTCTGCTCTCCTCGACTATCTTCGACATAACCGTGACCGCGTCATGTCGCTGAATGGATTAGCAGGACTTAAAGTTATCCGTCCACAGTCCACTTATCTGGCCTGGCTGGATTGCCGCGCACTTCCAACCGACAACGCCATCGCACTCTTTGAGAACGCTGGCGTAGGGCTCTCGGATGGGCGCGACTTTGGGCGGGAAGGTTTTGTACGGCTTAATTTTGGCTGCACACATGCCATGCTGGATGAGGCACTAAACAGAATGAGCGCGTGTCTCCAGCGGCTTACCTGACCTAGGGGCAAATACGCTTCCTATTTGCCTCTCGCTCAGGTGCCTGACTCGTGCTACAAATCACCGGCTCAAGGAGGGCCTCATGAAGACCGTTGCAGATATTTTAAGAACCAAGATCAATCATCAGATTCACACCATCTGGCCAACCGCCACCGTACTGGAAGCCCTTAACTTGATGGCTGATAAAGGTATCGGCGCTCTAGTGGTTGTCGAAGGAGACAATGTGGTGGGTATCGTCAGCGAGCGCGACTATGCCCGCAAGATCGCCCTGATGGAGCGTTCTTCCTACACCACAGAAGTCAGCGAGATCATGACCTCCAATGTTATTACCGTCACGCCGGCGCAAAAAATCCGGTATTGCATGGAACTGATGACTGAAAAACATCTGCGCCACCTGCCCGTACTGAATGATGGCAAGCTGACAGGCCTCATTTCTATTGGTGACCTAGTCAAAGACATCATCACTGATCAAGAATCCATGATTCGCCAACTTGAACAGTATATTCGCGGCGAATGAAACCAGAAGACCTGCCATTACTCCTGAGTCGCACCATGCCTTATGGCAAATACAAGGATCGTGCGATTGCCGACCTACCCGGCCATTATCTGGCGTGGTTTGCCCGTGAAGGATTTCCACCAGGGGAAATCGGCCGCTTGCTGGAGCTCATGCACGAGATTGATCACAACGGACTGCGCCCATTGCTCGACCCCTTACGTAAGCGCAATCACCTCAGCCGGTCTTAATCAAACAGCGTCAGATTAGGATCGGCTTTCCGGCCCGTTGGCAGCACCGGCAAATACTGCCCTGCTTTATCTGTCACGCGATCCTGCTTCTCCAATCCCCCTACGCGCACTCCGAGCAAACGAATGCGTCGGGAAAGATCAACACGCTTCAGGCAATGTCCTGCCAAGGCGCGAATATCCACGGCATCTGCAACAAAATAATCCACCGTGTGATCGCGCGTGACACTCTTGAAATTGTCATACCTGATCTTGATGCCGATGGTGCGCCCGACATAACCCTTGTGCTGCAAGTCGGCTGCAACTCGTTCGCAAAGGTGAGTAAAAACACGCCCCAGTTCCACCTTATCAGTGACAGCATGCAGGTCGCGCTCAAAGGTGGTTTCACGACTGATGGATACAGGCTCGCTACTCGTGACGACTGGACTGTCATCTTTGCCGTGCGCAACCCGATGCAACCATGACCCATAGCTCTTGCCAAAATGCTCAACCAGCCAGTGCTCCTCACGGGCAGCCAGTTCACCAATGGTGTGAATGCCGAGCTGCTGCAGTTTTGCATCCGTGCGCGGGCCGATACCGTTAATTTTGCGACAGGCCAACGGCCAGATCATCGACTCCAGATCCGCCTCGTGAACAATGGAAATGCCCTGAGGCTTGTTAAACTCACTGGCCATCTTGGCCAATAGTTTGTTGGGCGCTACGCCAATCGAGCAGGTCAGGCCTGTTGCCGCAAGAATGGCCTCCTGCAATCGCAAGGCCAGTGTATAACCACCTTGCTCCTGACCGCCCGGCTCATCCGTAAAGTCGATATAAACCTCATCCACCCCTCGGTTCTCCATCAGCGGAGTAATGGCACGGATCTGCTCTTTGAATAAGCGGGAATAGCGACGGTACTCATCAACATCCACCGGCAACATGATCGCATCGGGACACAAGCGTGCCGCCTTCATGATGCCCATTGCAGAGCCCACACCAAACTGTCGCGCGGGGTAAGTGGCCGTGGTGATAACGCCTCGACCGACGTAAGCGCTAATTCGGGGAAATGCCTCAAGGGGAATCTGATCGCGTGTGCCCTCGCGCGCTGCACGTATCAACACATCATCCTCTCCCCGTACACGCCCCCCAATCACCACCGGCAGCCCCTTGAGTTGGGGATAGCGCAGCAGCTCGACAGACGCAAAGAAAGCATCCATGTCGAGATGTGCAATACGGCGAATCAGTGGGGAGGAAGAAAAAGTCATGGCTAATACTGGCCTTGCGGACAGTACTAGCCTAATCACTCAGCCACCTTACGGCAAGCCCTTAGCGTCAGGCAGGCACCCGTGCAAACCAAGGCCTGACTTTTTCCAACTGCCCAGCAAGGCGGAACAGCGTGGCTTCATCGCCCACTGGCGCCATAAACTGCACCCCAACTGGCAAGCCTTCAGGCGTCCAGTGCAGAGGGACAGACATAGATGGTGTACCGGTCAGATTGGAAAGCTGGGTGAACGGCACCCGGCTCAGGCTTTCAACAGCCATTTTTTCCACCTGGCCACTCATCAACAACAGCTTGCCCAAGCCTAGGCTCAACAGGGGTCGTAAGGCGGCTTGCTGCCAAGCGGGAGTGTCTTGCTCACCAATACGGGCAGGAGGCATAGCCATCGTCGGGGTCAAATATAAGTCATAGCGCCGAAAGTACTGCCCCACCGAACGGGAGAAATCGTTCCAGCGAAACAGGGAGCGCTGAAAGTCTCCCGCTGACAAGGATCTGCCCAGCAGCGCCAGTGCGCGAGTGTCCAGTTCAAACTCCTCTTCATTTGCACCTGAGAGCTGTCTAGCCAGCTCCAGATTAGCGGCGGTCTGCCCCATGTACATGGTCAGAAAACATTCCGCCAAGAGATGCCCGTCAATATCAGGTGCTGCCTCTTCCACTTCGTGCCCCAAACCGCGCAAAAGGCTGACACACGCCTCCACCGCCGCCACACACTCTGGATCAACAGCCAACCCTAATGGCGATACTGTCGAGAAACCGATTCGCAAGCGCCCTGGTTCACGTTCAACTTCCTCACGATAAGGCCGTGCAGGCGGTCGAATCTGAAAAGGGGCACCGATGTCTGGCCCCTGCAACACATCAAGCATGGCGGCACTGTCACGCACACTTCGAGTAATCACATGCTCGCTGGACGCACCATTCCAAAACTCGGCATGACGTGGCCCCGCGGGAACCCGGCCGCGCGAAGGACGCAAACCAAACAGCCCGCAACAGGACGCGGGAATACGAATGGAGCCACCACCGTCACTGGCCCCAGCCATTGGCACAATGCCCGCCGCCACCGCCGCAGACGCACCGCCGGACGAGCCGCCGGAGGTATGCAGGCGATTCCACGGATTGCGCGTAGGCCCCCAGTACGCCGGCTCTGTGGTGCCCTTGAGCGCAAACTCCGGCGTATTGGTTTTACCGAAAACCACCAACCCTGCTGCAAGGGCACGTACTACGTACTCCGCATGCGTGGGTGGCACATAATTACGCAAGGCACGGCTGCCCGATGTGGTTGGCACCCCCGCATAATCCTGAGCAATATCCTTGATCAGAAACGGTACGCCCGCCAGCGGCCCCGCCAGTGTGGTTGCTGCTCTGTTCTGGGCAATCTCGTGCATGGGAATAACAATCGCATTCAGATCAGGATTAACATCCGCGGCCCGTTGCATTGCACATGCCAGCAACTCCGATGCTGACACCTCGCCCCGCGCCACTAACGCCGCCAGCCCCACCGCATCCTGTTGCCGATACTCATCAAATTTCATGTGTCTGCTCGTCCCTTTTCCATGTCGCGCCAGCAGAGAAAAAGGCGCAAATCAAACTCTAACTGGGCATAGCCCGGTTGCATGTATTCACACAATTGATAGAACGCTTTGTTGTGCTCCATCTCTTTCAGATGGGCCAGTTCATGCACCACAATCATGCGTAAAAATTCCGGCGGCACTTCACGAAAAACCGAGGCAATTCGAATCTCTTTTTTTGCCACTAACCGGCCGCCGTGATTACGCGACAAGGCCGTATGCAAACCCAGTGCATGTTTCACCACATCCAGCTTACTGTCATACAACACCTTGTCGATAGGCGGTGCATTGCGCAAGTTTTCTTGGCGTAACTCCGTCACATAACGGTAAAGCGCCTTGTCGCTCTGAATGTCGTGGCGCTCCGGATACTGCTTGGCCAGATACTCACCCAAACGGTTTTCTGCCACCAACGACTGTACCTGTGCCAGCAGTTCAGCGGGGTATCCGTTCAAGTATTTCAGCCCAGTCATCGTCATCGTCTCGTCATCAGTTCTTGAACGTTTCCACGATGGGGCAACAGGCATGCGCCTTTTCATCGGCACATTGCCCGATCAGGTTTTGCAACCGCGCAGCCAGCATTTGCATATCCTGAATCCGCGTTTGAATATCCTGCAACCTAATCGATGCCATCGCACGAATGCGGCCACGATCTTTTACCGCATCCAAATGCAGCAGTTCGCGAATCTCCTCCAGCGAAAAACCCGCCTCCTTGGCACGCCGAATAAAATGCAGGTGCTGCAGATCCTCATCGCAATAATAACGATAAGCCCCCTCGCGAACCGGCTCCGTCAAAAGACCGATCCGATGATAATAGCGCACGGTTTCAACATTAACGCTTGCTTGGGCGGCCAGCTTGCCGATGGTCATACCCGCCATGATGACTATCCTTAAAATAGGCTTGACTCTGTACTAGGGTACGGAGTCTAGGCTTATTGCAATACGTAATAAAGTCTGGAGGCAACCATGTCGCACAATCACGATAACCATGAGGAAAATAGCACCAAGCCCAAAGGCAGTTGCTGTGGCGATAAACCCGTCCCGCCAGTGGCAGCCTCTTGCTGTTCCTTGTCTGCCGCAGTAACCACAGTTGCCCCGAAAAATACCGGCTGTTGTGGCACCGGCACAAAATCAGTGGAGTTGCGCGATCCGGTTTGTGGCATGAAAGCCGACAAAAACAGCCCACACCACACCACATGGGAAGGCCAGGAGTACTACTTCTGCTGCGCCGGCTGCGTCAAAAAATTTACGGCAGACCCCGAGCGTTACCTGAACCCGCAAGATACACCTGCCGAAATAATGCCTCCGGGAACTATCTATACCTGCCCCATGCACCCCGAAATTGTGCAAGAAGGCGCTGGCGACTGCCCAAAATGCGGCATGGCACTTGAGCCTATGATGGTCACACTGGAGACCGACACCACCGAGCTGGATGCAATGACGCGGCGCTTCTGGATCAGTGTCGTGTTCAGCCTGCCCCTGCTATTGCTGACCATGACGGAAATGCTGCCCGGCCTTAACTGGCATCATCGCTTTGGGAGTGCCTATGGCTGGATTCAGTTTGCCTTAGCCACGCCCGTTGTACTCTGGGCCGCGGCCCCTTTCTTCCGGCTGGCCGTTCAGTCTTTCGCCAGCCGTCACCTCAATATGTTCAGCCTGATTGGGCTGGGCGTAGCGGCCGCCTATGGCTTTAGCGTCATGGCACTGCTGCTCCCCGGCATGATTCCGGACAGCTTTGCCCAAGACGGCATGGTGCCGTTTTATTTCGAAGCCGCCGCCGTCATTGTGTCGCTGGTCTTACTCGGGCAAGTGCTGGAGTTACGCGCCCGCGCTCAAACGGGGGATGCCCTGCGCGATCTGCTTCGGCTGGCGCCTGAAACGGCCAATCGTTTAGGTGACAACGGTGAAGAAACAATTCCCCTCTCTCATGTACACCTTGGTAATCATCTGCGCGTTAAACCCGGCGAACGAGTCCCGGTAGACGGCAAAGTGCTAGAAGGTCACTCCAGTGTTGACGAGTCCATGCTCACCGGCGAACCGTTACCGGTAGAAAAAATGATCGATAGCCCTGTCACCGGCGGCACGCTCAACCAGAGTGGCGCCTTTGTCATGGTGGCAGAGCGCATTGGTCAAGACACCTTACTGGCGCGCATTGTCGATCTGGTCAATCAGGCATCCCGTTCACGCGCACCCATCCAACGCTTGGCCGATACGGTGTCGGCCTGGTTTGTGCCGATTGTGATTGTGGTGGCGGTACTCGCGTTTGCTGGCTGGTGGTTTTTTGGCCCGGCCCCTGCTTTTAATCACGCACTCGTAGCCGCAATTTCCGTGCTTATCATTGCTTGCCCGTGTGCATTGGGCTTGGCCACGCCTATGTCTATTACTGCAGGCATAGGCCGGGGCGCGCGTGAAGGCGTGCTCATCAAAGATGCCATCGCACTGGAACAAATGGAGAAAGTCGACACATTGGTGATCGACAAAACCGGCACCCTCACCGAAGGCAGGCCGTCACTAAAAGGCATATATGCCATCGATAACGATGAAGACCGCGTCTTGCAACTGGCCGCCAGTCTGGATGCACTCAGCTCGCATCCCATCGCCCAAACACTGGTGAATGGAGCAAAAGCCAAGGGGCTGGCCCTGATGCCCGTCGACGACTTCAACAGCCTGCCGGGTGCCGGTGTCGAAGGCCGTATTGGCGATCACTTCATCCGACTGGGTAACGAAGCACTGTTCCGCCACACAGGCCTAGATGCCGGCATCGTGGGGCAAAAAGCCGAGCTACGGCGCCTTGCTGGCGAAACCGTCATGCTGGTCAGTTGTGACGAGACGATTATTGGATTGGTCGGTGTTGCCGACAAAATCAAGGCATCCACCAAAGAAGCCGTTACGGCCCTCAAGGCCGAAGGCATTCGACTGATCATGCTCACAGGCGATAACCCCGTCACCGCGGATGCCGTAGCCCGTGAGCTTGGTATTGATGAAGTTCATGCCGAAGTTCGTCCAGAGCAAAAACACGAGCACATCAAACGCCTGCAAGCCGAAGGCCGAATCGTGGCCATGGCGGGTGATGGCATCAATGATGCACCCGCACTGGCCATGGCACACATTGGCATTGCCATGGGCAACGGTACCGATATCGCCATGCAGAGTGCTGGTGTTGTGCTGGTAAAAGGTGACCTGCGCGGCATCTCTCGTGCCATCTTACTCAGCCGCGCCACCATGACCAACATCCGGCAAAACCTTTTCTTCGCCTTCATCTACAACTTTGTAGGCGTGCCGTTGGCAGCAGGCCTGCTCTATCCCTTCTTTGGCATATTGCTCAGCCCAATGATTGCCAGCCTCGCCATGAGCCTGAGCTCGGTATCGGTCATCAGTAACGCCTTACGGCTACGCAACGTCAAACTGTAAACCGATGGTGCAATCCATTGAATAAGGGCCTCTTTCCAGATTGGCAGGTGGCCCTTCACCCCTACAGATTGTCTGGCAATTCGACCAATACATTAGCTAATGTCAATGTTAGAGTCCGGTTATCTATTTGCACAGCAAGGCCGTTGTTATGCTTCTCAAGAAAAAAATAAGCGAGCTGGAGCAAGCCCTGGATCAGGCGCAGACCTATACGGAATGGGAGCAAGTAGGCTCCGAGCTAGATGCACTAAACGGAATGGATCTGTGGAAGATCGACAATGCTTCACCAGACTATAATTACGAGCTGATCCGCGACCAGCTGCAAACCCTGCGCGGCTACATGAATGAAAAGCGCATCGAACCATTGATGCGCTTGCTACGTGTTGGCCTGAATCATGATCTGGGCAACATGGGTAACTCCAACCTATACGGCCGAGCCCATGTTGGCACCAAAAAGTTGATTGAAGATTATGTTGATCAGGTGTGTACCTGCCTTGAATACATCTGCAACGCACAAATTGATGGCATCACTTTTGGCGACAAACTCGATTTCTTCAAAGACACTCGGCGCAGCTTTGGCCAACCTGCACTGATGCTGTCAGGTGGCGCAACCCTTGGCTTATTCCACATTGGGGTTACCAAAGCGCTGCACGAGCAAGGACTGCTGCCTAAAGTAATTTCCGGCTCCAGTGCGGGCGCTATTATGGCCGCCATGGTCGGTTCGCACACCGATGCAGAGCTAGAGGCTATGTATGATGGCGACGACTGGTACAGCGATGCCTGGCGCTTTAATGGCTTTCTTAACGGCATTACTGGCAAAGGCTTTGCACAACAAAAGCAGTTAGAAACCTTCCTGCGCCGCAACATTGGTGAGTACACCTTTGAAGAAGCATTTGAGCGCACCGGCCGTCATGTCAATATCGCCGTATCACCTGTTCATCAGCATCAGAAACCCCGCTTGATGAACGAGCTCACCTCGCCTTACCTGCTGATGTGGAGCACGGTACTCGCTTCGAGTGCGGTCCCCATTCTGTTTCCACCGGTCACACTAACCGCCAAAGATTCTGACGGTCATTATTCCCCGTATATGCCACTGCAAAAATGGGTTGATGGCTCGATGAAGAGCGACCTGCCCCGCCAGCGCCTGATGCGTATGTACAACGTGAATTACTTCATTGCCGTACAGGTTAATCCGCATATCGTGCCGTTCATGGTTAGCGACCAGAAGCGTCGTGCCACAAATCTGATATCGTGGCCACGCCGTGCCTTGCGTGAAGAGATCAAGTTCCATGCAGCTGGTACGTTCGATTTCCTGCGCTCGCAGGTCTCCAATGAAATGGGACATCAGTTGTTGGACCATGCCTATAACATTGTCGCGCAACGGTATTATGGCAATGTCACCATCAAGCCACGCTACACGCTGGAGCATTACCAGCACATGCTGCGCAATCCCAACAAAGAGCGCTGGAACTGGTTCCGTCTTCAAGGCGAACGTGCCACCTGGCCCAAGATTGCCATCATCCGTGCGCACTCACGCATCAGCCAGACCATGACCGAGTGCATTGATAAGCTGAAGCTCCAACGTCAGCGCCGCCAGGAAGGTAAAGCCCCTGCACTGAAGGTAGTTCGCAAATAAGCACCGCTACTTTCCTCCGTCTGGCACTCCTAACGGCCGGACAGCCTGCATGGGCTGTCCGGCCGTTTCGTATCCATCTCACTCACGGTTATAGTCTGCTCTTACCGCCAGTTGCGATGGAGACGCCATGAGCGCCGTACAGATTCCCGGATATACCCTCAAGAAAAAGCTAGGCCAAGGGGGTATGGCTGCCGTATTTCTGGCCGACCAGGAATCCTTCCAACGCAATGTCGCCCTCAAGGTGATGTTCCCCCAGATTGCCAAAGAGCCCGGCTTTGCTGATCGTTTCCTGCAAGAAGCGCGCACCGTTGCCCGCTTAACGCACCCACACATCATCGTGGTGCATGATGTAGGCGTGGCCAATGGTCTGCATTACTTTGCAATGGAGTACCACACCGGCAATGACCTAACCCATCGCATTCGTGCAGGGGGCATGACCGCCTATCAAGCCCTGACCATCACACGACAAATTGCCGATGCCCTTGCTCTGGCGCACGACAACCAAATTATTCATCGCGACATCAAGCCCGATAACATCCTGTTCCGGGCCCATGACGATGCTGCCATCCTGACCGACTTTGGCATTGCCAAGAGTCTGGATAGCAATATGCAGCTCACACAGCTTGGCTCCGCCGTAGGCACTCCCCGCTACATGAGTCCAGAACAAGCGCGCGGCCAGACCGTAGATGGCCGAACCGACCTCTACAGCCTTGGTGCGATGCTATTTGAGATGCTGACGGGGCACCCCCCCTATCAGGCAGATGAAGCACTCGCGCTCGGTATCAAGCATTGCCAAGACCCTATTCCCCGCCTGCCGAGTGAACTGGCCCGCTACCAGCCCTTGATCGATCGTTTGCTAGCCAAAGAACCCAAGGACCGTCACCCGGATGCCCGAGCGCTGATGGCCGATATAGACACCCTGTTAAAGCCCGGTGGAAAGTCCCTCTCCATAGACTCTGGCCCTGCTGCTCCCCAAGGTTTATCGCTGAGTTCCGCCCCTACCCAGATCAGCCAGGCTATTCCTTCACTGAGTGAGGCCCAATCAGCCCAACGCAACACCAAAGCTGCCACCGCCAAAGGCTATACGCCCTTTTTCACCACCGAAGAAACCCTTTCAGGGGGCTTCTTCAGCAAGAGCAGCCAGATGAAGGCGGCGTTCTCCTGTGAAGACTACGAGGAGTTTAAAAAGCAGTTGGGCGCCCTGCAGGAGGAGCTGAAAAGCTGGCTAGAGACTCGAGGCAAGAAAGCCAAGTCCCTGCACCTGTCCATTCAGGCGCACCCTTGGATACACGGCCGTATCCGTGAGGTACTGGGCAAGAGCAAAGAAGAAAATAGCCCGCTGGCCTCCGTGCTTGATCAGGCCGAAGTCATCCTGAATATTCACGACGACATAAACCCAATTGGCAGCACCATCATGCTAAGCGACAAGGACGGAAAACCAGCCCCTGCACCTACCAAAGCGGAGGGGTGATGAATCACTGTGGCTAAATATGGCCAAAACGTCTTGATCACGATCTGAAAATCCGTACAATGCGCGACTCTGCCGGGCCGTTAGCTCAGTCGGTAGAGCAGCGGACTTTTAATCCGTTGGTCCCGCGTTCAAGTCGCGGACGGCCCACCAA
>ERZ724517.476-NODE-476-length-24124-cov-11.798745_pt1 | contig 24124 bp, 19 predicted proteins | sample MGYA00376050_ERZ724517 | MGnify/ENA primary metagenome ERZ724517 (study PRJEB28724, sample SAMN07190886) | activated sludge metagenome | isolation source: activated sludge of sewage treatment plant in Hong Hong | place: USA: Christiansburg, Virginia | collected... | reverse complement strand
TCTGGCTGAGTAGTGTGAGGTCTTGTGACTTCGCCGCGTCCACACTCTCACTCCAACGAGACGCCGCCAAGAACCGCCATTTCCGAATCGGATTTGGAGGTTGAGTACTTCCCTGCCGGCGAGCCGACTCCAGCGGAGGGAACCAGTGTGGTCGACCTGCAGGCCGTCGAGTTGCAGGCACAGGAGCCCGAGGCACCGCCGCCGAACGACGAGACTGCTGCCCTCCCTGTTCTGGACCTCAGCATGCTCCCGGAGCAGCAAACCGCCGGCGCCGCACCCCCCACCGACGACGCCACCCCAACCGGCCAAATCGACGCCATCACACCAACCTGGCCCGACCACCCCACACCCCCCACCGACGACGCCACCCCAACCGGCCAAATCGACGCCATCACACCAACCTGGCCCGACGGCCTCACGCCCCCCATCGAGCAGCTCGCTCGCCCCGAGCCTTCTACCGACGATCATGAAATCGTGGTGGGCGACAACGACCCGACGGGGATTTCGACGGTCATCGACGTCCCGCTCGCCCTGGACGAACTCGGCCCGCTGGATCCATCGGACGGAGCGCCCCCTCCCTTATCGGCCGAGACGGTCTCCGAGGTGCCAGAGAGCCTCACCTTGGGTCCATCTTCGGACGCGAGCGATGAGCCCAGCGACATCAGTGATGTCGCCGTGCCCGATCCGGATGAACGTTCACCAAGGCGCCGCCTGTTCGGTCGCCGGCGACGCCGAGGCGAGGAGCCGCCAACACCCACCATCGTCCCGGAGCCGGTCATGGGGTCCGATACGACCTTCGCCGCTACCGAGACGAGCGACCCGCAGGACGAGCGGGAGGCTCAAGACCAAGCGTCCAGCGATACACCGGAGCCCTTTCCTGGGGGCTCGTCCGATTTGCCTGGCGCTCCAAGGAGTCAGCGCAGACCTCGACGCAACGTCGTACTCCCAGGGCAGCAGGAATCGACGGAAGCCACCACCGACGATGGCGCACTCCAATCGATCGAAGCGGCAGTACCGGGCATGCCGAAAGAAGAGCCGCCGAGCCCGCCATTCCCCATCATCGACACCAACGACGTGCTGCCAAAAGGCTCACTCTTCACCGGCCCGACGGTGGAGCCTCTCGTCGTGGAGCCTCCGGAGGCCACCTCCATCGGGTGGACCGACGAAGCGCCGTTGGTCTCCCCGTCAGGGTCACGCACGGACGACCAAATCCTCGAGTTCTCAGGCGTTGAGCCCGAACGCCCAGCATCTGGTGAGTTGTTTGGGCACACTCATGATGCTGCTGCTGCGTCGCTATTTTCCGATGCGCCTGAAACTGCCGCCGTCGACATCCCCAGCATCGAAGCGGCGTCGGAACTCTTTGTTGCGCCGGTCCCGGATACCGACTGGCACCCCCTGGACGAAATTACAGCCGCTCGGCTGAGCGATGCGATCAACCCTGATGCCGAAGTCGGCGCTGCCACATCTGAGCTAGAGCTAGAGCTAGAGCCCGAGCCCGAGCCCGAGCCCGAGCCCGAGCCCGAGCCCGAGTCAACTGAAGAGCCCGAGCCCGAGCCCGAGCTGCTCTTTCCGAGCGAATACCCTCCGGTCACCGCCACCCACACTGAAGTCGACGCGATCCCCCCCGAAGACCAGGACGAGGACTGGCTCACCGTCAACCAAGCTGGGTTCAGCGAAGCGATCACCCCCGATACTGACATTGGCACTGTCGCATCCGAGCCGGAGCCGGAGCCAACTCACGAACCCGAGCCGGAGCCGGAGCCAACTCACGAACCCGAACCCGAACCCGAGCCCGAGCTGCTCTTTCCGAGCGAATACCCTCCGGTCACCGCCACCCACACTGAAGTGGACGCCATCCCCCCCGAAGACCAGGAGGAGGACTGGCTCTCCATTGACGCGGCGGCCTTCATGGTCGGCGGGGTCGCCAACCATGAAAAACCAGCCGAGGACGCTCTCGAACTTTTTGACGACTATGTGCCGTCCTGGGCGGACGGATCCGAACCCATCGTTCATCCGGCGGCCAACGGCCCGGCGGTTTCAGTCGCAACTGAGTTCTTCAGCTTGGACGGGATTCTGGCTGACCTTCGCATGCTTCGAGACAAGCAGCCCGAGCGAACCGATGCCGACGACCATGGCCTCCCGGAAACCGCAGCCCTTCAATTCGACATCCTCGATGACACTTCGCAGGCCGCAGACCAGAGCGAGGTGCCCCCGGCAGTATCGACTGGGGTAGCCACTCCGGTCGTCGATCTGGCCGAACTCCCCGAAGAATCAGGCGACCGGCCAGAGGCGATGATCGCCATTCCGGCGATGATGCCCGCGGGTTTGAACAGCGTTGCTGTTGATCCCCACGGCGGGGCGTCAAGCACCCGCCAGCCAAACCACGACGTCTTCGCGGAACTTGCCGACCTCGACGGAACCGAGGGCATACGCGGAATTCTTGACGATGCTCCAGACACCGATGGTCACATTGACTCCCACGATTGGTGGGACTTCGAAGACACAACCCAACGCAACGACGACCGGGCCGGATTTCGTGCGGCCGCAAATGCCACCGAGGCCATCGACCTCACCGGCACCGAGCAGATCAGCCTCGCCGCGAGTGATCTTGCCGCTCCACCCACCGCCTCGAAACCGAGCGACCTGGATGCGCTCGATGGGCCAGATTCAGTCGCCTACGAGGCTGCAATGCACGCCTTCTTCGACGCCCACGACGACGACGGCAAGGACGGCCTCAACGATCCCGATGACGACGAGGCCGATGGACTCTTCACCTCGGTTGTCGACGACAGCGAGGCGATCTCCGAACGATACAACGAAGCCGAGCCAGGCTCAGCCCAGCTGGATTCCATTGACGACCGTGATGGTGTTGACCGCTGGGTGGAGGACACCGAGGACTCGCACGGCGACTGGCTTGAACGCACTCGCCGAACAACAGCCGCCAACGTGATAGGTGCCATCGCTGCACTGTTGGCGATCATCGGTCTGCTGATGGCCACCGTCTGGGTCGTACAGAACATTTGAGCCCACATGCCGGGCGTCGCCAACTCAGCGCTGCAAGGGCTCCGGCTAGTCTCAACCGACGGTCCCGAAGTTCGGGATGCGTGATGCCAAGGAGTTCCCATGCGACGAACTAAGACCATGCTCATCGGCGGTATCGCCGCATTGACCCTCGCCGTGGCAGGTTGCAGCGGATCGGTTTCCAAATCCGATTTCACTGCCGAGTTCACCAAGGCTGCAACCAGTGAGGACTCGCCGTTCACGAAGGAGCAGGCCACCTGCATGGGAGACAAGATCTACGACGAGGTCGGCGAGGACAAGATCACCGAGCTCAATGACGAACTCGCAGGCAGCGACGAGTTCCCCAAGGAACTGATTGCGCCCGTGGCCAAGGCCGGCCCGGAGTGCGTTCCTGCCGGAGACCTCCTGAAGGATGAGCTGACCGCGTCGGGCATCACCCCGGAGCAGGCCGACTGCATCGCTTCTGGAATCAACGACGACAAAGCCTTGAACCAGCAGGTGTGGGACGCCATCGCCGCCTCAGCCGCGGGCGATCAGTCGAAAGCAGACGATTTGCAAGGTGCCATTACGGACATGGCCACCAAATGCGTCGGCGGTTAAATGGGCTTGATTCGTCCTCACATCAGGTTTGAGGGCGAATCGCCTCAGGCTTTGTGAGCCCCGCTGTGGCCATGTAGTCCTGGCCACAGCGGACGGCCCACACTGCTCGTGAAAGAACGAGCGCGTTCCACAAGATCCAGCGAGTAGGCCATGATCGGTCGGCGGCCGACTCCAGTTCAGCCATACTCAGGTACAGTTGGCGGCTGACCAGGTCATCACTACTCCTTCGGTCCGCCGCCGCCGCCATCGCGGTTGTCACCGCCACGGCACTTCTTGTTGGGTGCGGCAACGATCTCAGCGGAGCAGAGGCAACGGGGGGGTTTGACGACCACCGGCAACTCAACCACCTCAACAGCGTCGCCGCAGGAGCAATCGGTCTCGCGAAGTAAATTCAAAGAAGAGTTCGCTGCTGCCGTCACCGGCGAAGGGTCGCCGTTCACAGAGGAGCAGACGTCGTGCAGGGGCGACAAGATCTATGACGAGGTCGGCGCCGACAGGATTACCGAGCTCCACGACAAGCTCGTGGATAGTGGCAACATCCCCAGCCGACGTTGGCTTCGTGTGCGTCAAAGGCCGAACAGCGGGCGCTTCTTTTGCGCCGCCCAAGTGCGTGGGAACCGGGATTCCAGCGGCTCGTCCCGTGCGATCAGCACGGCATAGTGGCCTCCCGGCAGATCGACCAGAAGAGCCGGACCAAAGCCAAGTGGCGCCGCTGCCAGCGCATTCCACCTGTCCGTGACCTCGGGCGGCTCCGAAACCACCACCACACCCCCGCGTTGTACCAGACCAGCCGCACACTCAGCGGTTGGGGCGGGCCCAGCGAAGCTGCGTGCCACCACCACGTCGCAGGTGCCCCGCCACTCCGGATCCTGGCCTACCTCCTCGGCCGGACGATTCAGCACGGTCACCCGAGACTGAACCCCGAGTCGCCAGGCGGCCTCCGCCAGCCAGTCGGTGCGTTTGGATTTGCCGTCGATCAGCAGCAGATGAGCCTCGGTGACAACCGCCAACACCAACCCTGGAACTCCGCCCCCCGAACCGAGGTCGGCGATACGGGCGGGTGCCAACACCGGCCGGGCGTCACTCCACGCCTCCGCAAAACCCAGCGCATGATCGATGTGTCGCTCCACCGGCCCCTGACCCAGAAATCCGAGGCTTTGCGCGTCGCCGAGAACCTCGAGCATCGATTGGATCTGGTCGCCGTCCAACTCGAATCGATCGGTCATGTTGCCTCAACGCCATCGTTCAGCATCCGTCGATCCTCGACTTGGGGTTGACGCCCGGTACGAAGTGGCGACAATTCGGCATCGACCAGCAACGAACTGCGGCGCCCGCTGATCAGGCGCTCATGACGACCCCCCCAGCCTCGCAGCTCAGCATCTCCGGCCCGAGAGGATTCGAAATCGGCCCAAGTCTCCCAGGTGTCGAATCCCCAGAGCATCAGACACTCGCTGTCGTCGCCCATCGCTGTCGAGAGGGCAAGCGCCAACGAGAGCCCCTGGCGCCCGTAGTGCTCCACCAACTCGCGGAGCGCCTCGATCATTTCTGCGCTACGACCAACCGGACATCGCCACCACTCGTGAAGGTACCCGCCGGCCGACCACCCGTTCCGCAAATGGGCCTCAATCCCGGGCGACCATTCGGGTGCGACGGCGATGCGGTCGAATCCCCCGTGGCGAAACTTGGCAGCAGCCTCCCACCACCGGACCAGATTTGGGTCCTGATGACTCGGCCCCACCAGTTCGTGGCCGAAGTTGTGGGCCAGGTCGCCCCACCCCGCGTATTCCCACAGGTTCACCACGCTTGGCCACGTCCCGGTGGAGCCCACCACCGAGAAGACCCCGAAGCACAGCTGCCGCCGTGCCGGGCCGTTGTCGGGCCACCAGTTGGCGGTCATGTGATGTTGGTAGCGGGAGCGGTTGGCCCCGGAGATGGCCACCTCTTCGTGGATGTAGACGCGGCTCATGGGATGCAGTCTGGTCTCCGATAACGTGCCGCGCTGACTTTGAGAAGGGGAAACACCATGGCCGACGATCACGAACCGGCGGTGCTGACCGAACGGGTGGGCCACGTGCTGGTGGTCACCCTCAACCGTCCGGACCGCATGAACACCATTAATGGCGAGGTGCTGGTGCGCTTCTACGACGCCATGTTGGAGGCGGACAGCAACCCGGACATTCGGGTGGCGATCATCACCGGCGCAGGCAAGAACTTCTGCGCCGGTGCCGACCTGAAAGAAATGGCCGGTGGCCATCAGGGCGAGGACACCAGCGGTGTCGACGTGCAGGGCCGTCTGGCCGCCGACCCCGATTTACCGTGGAAGGCGCTCCTGCGCACCTGGCGGCCCAACGTTCCGCTGATCACCGCAGCCGAGGGGCAGGCGATCGCCGGCGGCACCGAACTGACCGGCGCCACCGAGATTCGCGTGGCGGGGGAGTCCGCAAAGTTCGGCATCTCCGAAGTGCGCTGGTCGCTCTATGCGATGGGCGGGTCGGTGGTGCGCATCCCACGCCAGATCCCGTACACCGTGGCCGCTGAATTGTTGCTGACCGGCGACCACATCGACGCTCAGCGAGCGCTGCAGTTGGGCCTTGTCGGTCACGTGGTGCCCGACGGCGAAGCACTGACCAAGGCGTTGGAGATCGCTGAGCGCATCGCCGCCAATGGTCCCCTTGCCGTGAAGGCGATCCTGCGCACCCTGCGGGAGACCAACGGTATGCAGGAGACCGAGGCACTCGACCACGAGTTCACCTACGGGTGGGACGTGTTCGCCTCTGAGGACGCACGGGAGGGTCCACGGGCCTTCAAGGAAAAACGCACCCCCAACTTCAAGGGGAAGTAGCCCCACCCGATCCGAATGGCTCAAGCCAGGTGAGCCACGCTCACCAGTGCGGGCATGAGAGCCGCAAGGCGCCCCAATCGGCCTCGCCCACCATGACTGGACCGTCCAGAGTCTTGACGTAGGCGGACCAAATCCGTGCGAAGCGTTTCGAAGGTGCGGTCTGGGTCGAGCCGCGCGGCGCGTCCGTGCTCCGTCACCCAAAGACCAGGACGCCAACACATCGAGCGCAGACAGTTCCACCTCGGTCTGCCGAAACGACGTGAACCGCTCGAGGCAGACCTTCGCCCGCTCGGCTGCGATCAAAACGACCAGTAGCTCAGTTAGCGGCCTCGACCCATCCCCGCAGCCGCCTCGAACAGTTCATCGCGGAAATCAGGGTGGGCGATCTCAGCCAGCGCCGCCGCACGCTCGCGCACGGTCCGCCCTTGCATCTCGGCCGCTCCGTATTCCGTGCACACCACGTCCAGGTGATGCCGGGGCGTGGTGACCACCGAGCCGGCCATCAGCGTCGCCGTGATTCGACTCCGCAACTGACCGTCGATCGTGGCCGTCGACGGGAGACAGATCAGCGATCGGTCGGACAACTCAAGGCCCGACCCGGAGACGAACTCCTCGTGGCCTCCGATGCCGGAAAACTGTTTGCCGTCAATGGTGTCGGCCACCACCTGACCAAAGAGGTCAATCGACATCGCGCCGTTGATCGACACCATGTTGGCGTTGTTGGCGATCACCTCGGCCGAGTTCACCACGTGCACCGGCAGGAACCGCACATCATCACGGTCGTTCAGCCAGTCGTACAGGCCCTGGTTTCCGGCGGCGAAGGTGGTGATCGAGTAGCCCTGGAAAATGCCTTTGGCATTGTTGGTCACCTTGCCGGAATCGTGCAGCAGCTTGAGTCCGCTCGTGAACATCTCCGAGTGGATGCCATAGTCGCCACCGTCGCCCTCGACCAACAGCTTGGCAATGGTGGACGGAATCGACCCGATGCCCGTCTGAATCGTTGACCCATCAGAGATGTAGCCGGTGGCGAACCCGGCGATCGCCCGGTCGATCTCGGAGGGTTCAGGATCGGGCAGTGCTACCGGAGACCGGTCGGTCTCGACCACGAAGTCGCACTCGTCGACGTGCATACGGTGCGAATAAGGGCCCAGGCCCAAGGTGCGGGGGAAGTGGGGGCTCACCTCGACGATCAATACCCGATCGGGATCGGCTCCTGCCCGATGAAGCTCGTCGACGGTGGCGCCGGCGTGAAGCGACAGGCTCATCCAACCGGCGGCGTCGGGAAGCGCAGCGGCCGTGGCCATCACCCGAGGCGCCTGTGCCTCGAGCACCGGAGCAAACCGACGAAAATCGGCCGGGACGAACTCGATATTGAAACCGGCATCCCGGTAGCCCCGTTCGATCGGCCCAAAAAAGCCGGACAAAAACCGCACGGTCGGTTTGGTGAACAGGTCGTACAGATCGGTGAGGAGCGCCCCCGCCACCGTGAGATCCTCCCAGTCGTCGCGTGCACCAAGCGCGTGGAGGAGGCCGATCGGGTGACCAGGCCCCAACGGCACGCCCAACTCGTCGACAGGGCGGATCGAGGCCACGGCCTCGTCCATTGAATCGGGTTGGAACGTGCTCACGATGCCTCCGGCGTCAGTTGTTGCTGTGACCCTAGCGACCTCCCTCAAGTGAGAGACTGCCATCCGGAGACCCACCAAGAGGTGGGCCATCACGAGGAGGCCGACGTGGGCGATCTGGATCTGGGGATGATGTGGGGTTACTGGGGCCAACTGCCGCCCCCCAACCTGGTGGAGCTCACCCAGGAGGCGGAGCGGCTTGGCTTCACTTCGGTGTGGACCGCCGAGTCGTGGGGTTCAGACGCGTTCAGCCCGCTGGCCTACCTGGCGGCGGTCACCGAGAAGATCCAGCTGGGTACCGCTGTGGCGCAACTGGCGGCCCGCACCCCGACCGCCACCGCCATGCATGCGCTCACCATCGACCATCTGTCGGGTGGACGGTTCAACCTCGGTCTCGGAGTTTCGGGTCCGCAGGTGGTGGAGGGCTGGTACGGCCAGCCATCCAACCGACCATTGGCCAGGACCCGTGAATACGTCGAGATCATTCGTCGCGTGATCGCCCGGGAGGAGAAGGTCGACTTCCAGGGTGAGCATTACCAGCATCCCTACACCGGGCCCGGCTCGGTCGGGCTGGGCAAAGCCCTTAAACCGATTACCCACCCGCTACGTCGCAAGATCCCGATCTTCATTGGCGCCGAGGGCCCCAAGAACGTCACCCAGACCGCCGAGATCGCCGATGGCTGGTTTCCCCTCTACTACTCCCCTTGGCGTCAGGACGTCTACGCCGATCAGCTCACCGGCGCATCGGACGATTTCCAGATCGCCGTGATCTGCCCGTTCGTCGTAACCGGCCCGACCGAGGCCGAGATTGCCGAGGGGCTCGCCGGTATCCGGATGATGTTGGCGTTCTACATCGGGGGCATGGGCGCCGAAGGTCAGAATTACCACACCAAACTGGCCTCACGCATGGGCCTGGGTGACGCCGCGCTGGAGATCCAACGGAAATTTCTCGCCGGTGACCAGGCGGGAGCGATCGACGCCGTGCCGGCGTCCTTTGCCGACGAGATCGCACTGGTCGGGCCACCCGAACGCATCAAAGAACGGCTCAGCGTCTGGAGGGACTCGCCCGTGACCACGCTGTTGATTCACGCCTCGGACAGCCACGGCCTCCAGACGGCCGCAGAGTTGGTCCTCGAAGGGTAGCTTTTCGAGTTACCAAGTTCATTTTTCCGTCGGGTTTGATAGGTTGGTCGTTGGGGAGGCAGATGTGGCCGCCATAACGGAAGGATCACTATGAACCCCAAACGCGTGGCTCTGCTCGTAGCGGCGCTGGCGACCATACCCGCCGCAGGCTGCGGCAAGCTGGCCGAGAAGGCCACCGAAAAGGCCACTGAAAAGGCCACTGAAAAGGTGATCGAACAGGCCTGCGAGGACGGCGGCGACTGCGAGGTCGACCTCTCCAAGGACGGCGCCACGGTGAAACGTGGCGATACCGAGATGTCATTCGGAGAGAACGCCGACTACCCCGATGGTTACCCCGACTACCTCAAGTTGGACGGCTTCACCCCGACGCAGACCATACGGAGCGACGACGGGTCCGGGAGCGACGGTGCGGGCGGGTTTGTTGTCACCACGATGGTCAATCCGGACGCCGGAGGCGCAGATTCGCTCGCTGCACTCAGCGGCCAGGCCGAGGAAGCCGGCTGCACCCCGGACGGGGATACGGATTCGATAAACGCCCGAGTCTCCGACATGGGTATGAGCATGGCGCGACTGACGTGCCCGATAGGGCCGGTGCAGATCAGCTTGCGCGATCGCCAAGGGTCCGAGCAGCTACTCCTAGTCTCGATCCACGACAAGGAGTAGCCAACCGATGACCCGGGGCTCGCCGCTGCAAAGTCCCAGCGGCGAGCGCCGGCGGCGGGTATCGTCCCATTCAGCCGCAGTCGGTGTGGCGTACCAAAGGAGGTTCCCACCATGGGCATCAGAGGGCTAACGGTCGCGGTCGCAGCGATCACCATGATCACGCTGAGCGGCTGCGGAAAGATTGCCGAGAAGGCCAGCGAAACGGCCACCGAGAAGCTGAGCGAGCAGGCCTGCAAGGACAATAAGCCCGGGGAAGAGTGCGACGTCGACATCTCCAAGGACGGAGTCAAGGTCAAGACCGGCGACGGATCGTTCTCCGCCGGTGGTGACACCGATTATCCCGATGGGTACCCGGACTATCTGAAGGCCGATGGGTTCAAGCCCATCTCGGCCGTCAGCTCCGGTGACGGATCGGTCAACGTCACGCTCACCGGCAAGACCCCCGGGTCGGCATTGGTCAAGACACTCCAAGGACAGGCCGAGGCCGCCGGCTGCACCACCGACGACGCAACCGCCGCCACGGGCGGAGCCATCGTCACCCTCAACTGCAGCGAAGGCACCGTCACGTTGATGGGCATCGGTGACACCGGAGCCCAGCAGGGCGCCAACGTCACCATCACCCCCGCCTCCTAACCCGCCGGCATCGCCTCATGGTGATTGGGCGCGCGGCCGGTAGGGTGACGAACACCCGTTCTGCCTGCCACCCCCGGAGGTCATCCCCGTGTCCGATCAGGGCGAACTGTTTGCCGAGGCCCCCACGTTTGCGGCGCGTGTGCTGGACACACCCGTCGCCGATGAGATGTCGGAGTCGTTCCTGGCGTACTCGCTGTCGGTCATCACCGCACGCGCTATCCCCGACGTGCGAGACGGACTCAAGCCGGTGCAACGCCGCATTCTCTACGCCATGGACGACATGGGCCTTCGGCCCGACCGGCCCCATCGCAAGTGCGCCGGGGTGGTCGGCGACACCATGGGCAAATATCACCCACACGGCGACGGGGCCATCTACGACGCGCTGACCCGCATGGGGCAGGACTTCTCCCGGGTGGTCACCCTGATCGACCCGCACGGCAACTTCGGCAGCCTCGACGACCCACCGGCCGCGTACCGCTATACCGAGTGTCGGCTGACGCCCGCCGCCCAGGACATGCTGGCCGAGCTCGACGAGAACACCGTAGAGTTCAGGCCCACATTCGACGGCCAGCGAGACGAGCCGGTCGTGCTTCCGGGCCGCCTGCCCAACCTGCTGGTCAACGGCACGTCCGGTATTGCCGTTGGCATGGCCACCAACATGGCCAGCCACAACCTGCGCGAGGTGGCCGACCTGATCGAGCTGGTGATGACCCAGCGTCGGCCCAAACCCACCATCGAGCAGATCATGGCCGTGATCCCAGGCCCCGACTTTCCATCCGGCGGCATCGTGGTGGACGATGGCCTGGCGGAGGCGTACGCCACCGGCAGGGGCACGTTCCGCATCCGGGCCACCGCGGAGATCACCAGGGTCACCAAGAACCGGCAGGGCATCGTCGTCACCGAACTGCCCTACAACGTCGGTCCGGAGCGGGTGCTGACGCGGGCCCAGGACCTCATCCGCGACGGCAAGATCGCCGGCATCGCTGACGTCAAGAACCTGTCGGACCGCAGTTCCGGTCTGCGCCTGGTGTTCGAGTGCAAGGCCGGGGTCAACCCCAAGGCGGTGCTCACCGAGCTGTACCGCCAGACGCCTCTGGAGGAGAGCTTCGGCATCAACAACGTGGTGCTGGTCAACGGCGTGCCCACCACCATGGGTGTAGCGCAACTGGCTCAGCACTACATCGACCACCGACTGGAGGTAATCGTCCGTCGGACGGAGCACCGCCTGGCCCGTGCACAGGCCAAGCTGCACCTTTTGGAGGGTCGGCTGATCGCCCTGGACGCCATCGACCTGGTGGTATCGATCATCCGGTCGTCCCAGGACACCCCCGAGGCGCGAGATCGGCTGATGGCCGAGCTGTCGCTGTCGGAGATTCAAGCAAGCGACATCCTGGAGATGCCGCTGAGACGCCTGACCGCGCTCGCTCGCCTGGAACTCGAGACCGAGATCGCCGAACTGCGCGAGGCAATCGCCGACTTCGAGGTGATCCTCAACTCAGACCAGAGGCGCCGCACCCTGGTCCTCAAGGAGCTTCGGGAGATGGTGGACGCCTACGGACGGGACCGCCGAACCCGCATCGTGTCGCCCGATGCGCTGAGCGACGTGACCGCCACCGAGGCTGCCGTCGGGGATGAGCCCGCCACTGACGAGCCCTGCGTGGTGGCACTGTCATCCTCCGGCGTCATCGGGGTGGAACCGCCTGGCGGCCCCAAGGCGGCGACGTTCGGTCGCCATGACGTGCTGATTGATCGGGTGGCCTCGTCCACTCGATCGACCGTCTGGGGTATCACCACCCAGGGCCGGGCCGTATCGGCCACCGTCGCCGAACTGGATGCGGTGGCCGGTCGCTCCCGCGGCACGGCCGTGGGCGACGCCTTCGGGCTGGAACGAGGCGAGGAGGTACTCCGCCTCGTTGCGCTTCCAAGCGCCCTTGAAGGCACCGCGGCGCCGCATGGGAGCGAGACCAACTCCGGCGAGGAGGCCGCCGGCACACCGACCCTGCTGATGGTCAGCGCCCAGGGTCAGGCCAAGCGCATCACTCATGTCGAACTGGTGGGCACCCGTCCTGGTCAACCCGCCATGAAGTTGAAGGATGGCGACTCGCTGGTGGCCGCATTCGAGGCCTCGGACGGCACCGACGTGATCATGGTGTCCTCCGACGCCCAGGCGCTCCGCACGTCGGCCGGAAACATCTCGGTGCAGGGTCGAACCGCAGGCGGGGTTGCGGGCATGAAGCTGGCAAAGGGCGCAACGGTGGTGGGCGCTGGGCCCGTCGGCCCTCACGCGGTGGTACTCAGCGTGACCGACGGTCAGACCGCCAAAGCCACCGACGCCGCCGAGATTCCCGTCAAGGGTCGAGCCACCGGCGGGGTGCGGCTCACCAGGTTTCGAGACGAGAAACGGCTGGACTGGGCCTGGGTGGGGCCCGAGGACGGGCGCCTGGTGGTGGTCGGGCAGGAGGACAATCCCGCTCGGCCCGACCCAAGCCCCGAACCCCTCACGCTGGAGGTCACCGGCCGCGACCTGATCAGCCCGCCCACCACCAGGCGCTGGTTGGGGATCGGCACAGGCCGCTGGTGACCGCACAGGACGCCGGTGACCGCACGGGCCGCCAAGGTTGTCTCAGCACCGCTCCACGATGATGGTGACGCCACCGACGGTGGCGCCCTTGCCGTCGAGCACCGGAGGCTGGGCGATGGCATCCAGCGCCGGCGTGATCAGGTCGGCGTCGAGTTCGTCAGCCAGGAACTGTCGGACCGCCCAGACACCGGCGGGTGGCCAGGCACGGTTGGCGCCATCAAGCACCTTGAGCGCCAATCCCCAGCCGTCGGACGTGCCACAGGCCCAAAAACCCTCGGCTCCGGTCTTGGCCACCAGACCATCTCCTCGGGCCGTCAGCATCAGCTCGGTGTCCAACTGCCCTGGCCAACGCACCAACTCCGGGTGCGCCGCCATGGCGGCGCCGCAACGGCCCAGCGCCTCCCGTCCGCCTGCGTGACCAACGTGGCGGACGGCGTCTGGGCCATGGGCGACATCAGCGCCAACCTCGGTATCCCCCGCCGCCGCCCGGGCAAGGTGGGCGAACGCGCGAGCCGAATCGGCGAGCGTCGCTCGATACGCCACCATCCCGCAGCCGTCCGGCGCTGCTTCGGGCCTGAAACCCAGCCACCAGGTCACCCACCTGTTGATGGCCTCCTGCAGCGGATGGCCCGGGTCGAGGTAGGTGTCGAGCGGCCAGCCATTGGCGACGCACCAGGCCAACGCCAACGCATGATTGCCTGAGCATTGATGCTGTAGCGGTCCGCCCTGCCCGTCGTCACCGGGCGTCAAGGCATCGAGTGGCACCGCCGCCGCCTCGAGAATCTCAGCGGCCAGGGCCACGTGCAGGTCGCTTCCGTTGTGCGAGCCGCATGCCAGGGCCAGGTGCCGGTCGTCAAGACCGAATCGTTCCAGCGTGCCTGCTCGGACAGCGCCGACCGCCTGCGCCGGCTTGGCCGCCGAGCGCAGAAACGCCCGGTGGTTGGGATCACACGCAGGATGCTCCAACACCGAGCCGTCCGGACGGGTGAGCGCCACCGCCACACGGTTGACCCCGTCGGCGAAGTCCCCCCGGCTCCAGGTCAGCTTCAACATGCCCGGCACGCTACACACCACAACATCAACCAATTGCGCAACGCACAACATGCTGTGGGCAGGTGCGCCATAGAGTGCTGGAGTGACCAGCACGGCGCCACGTGGAGGGATCCACCCCACAGACCGCGAGCGCTCCCGGCGTATCTGGCAACTGCTGGAGCCGATACACGCGGTCTCCTATTTCTCCCCCGAGCCGCTTGCGGCCTACGACGAGGCGGGCGCCAAGGGCTTCTGGATGGGATACGTGGCAAGTCGAGCAGCACCGCTGGGTCCGGTGAAGGCCGCGCCGGTCATTGCGATGTTCGCCAACTTCCATCCACGACGGATTCTGCGGGCACTGCCTGAGGCTTGGGGTTTCACTTCGCCGGAAGCCATGTTGGAGGCCCGCCGATCAGGCTCGGCAACCGCACTTCGCCGCATCTGGGCGGACCACGGCGTGGAGTCCCCAGCATCTGAGACCTCGCTCCAGCAGTTGACCGACGAGCTGACCAACATCGCCGAGGAGGCCCCACCCGACGGCCGGGGGCTCTTTGCCGCCAACCTCACCGTGGAGCGGGTGGACGACCCGGTGGCCGACCTCTGGCGGGCAGCCACCCTGCTGCGCGAACACCGGGGGGACGGGCACGTCGCCGCCTACCTCACCGAGGGGCTCACCGGAGTGCAGGCCAACCTGTTGCAGGTGGGCGTCGGGCGCATCCCGGGCGAGGCTCTGCGAAAGGCCCGGGCATGGGATACCGACGAATGGCAGGCCGAAGCAGAAGGCCTGGCCGATTGGGGGCTGCTGTTCGAGTCGGGGCAGGCCACGATGTCGGGCCACGACACCATGTTGCGGGTGGAGGCGGCAACCGACCGGGCGGCGTGGGGCGCCTTCGCCCGGCATGACCCGGCTGACCTCGACCGTCTCGAGGCGTCGCTCCGGCCACTCGCCGATGCCGTGAGGCGTTCAGGTGAGGTGCCATTTCCCAACCCGATGGGTCTCGAGCGCAACACCAACGAGTAATCTCGTCCACGAACACCCGTTCGTTAACGCCAACATTCTTGGTCCCTCGCCTCAGCTCCCAGGAGATCCCTGCCTCCCATGGCCGCCACTCAGCCCCCATCCGGCTACGACGCCTCTCATATCGAGGTCCTGGAAGGCCTCGATGCGGTTCGCAAGCGGCCAGGCATGTACATCGGGGGCACTGGTTCGTCGGGGCTGCATCACCTGGTGTGGGAACTGATCGACAATGCCGTCGACGAGGCGGCTGCGGGTCACGCCAACCTGATCGAGGTCACGATCCATCGTGACGGGTCGGTTGAGGTGACCGACAACGGACGAGGCATCCCCATCGGTGAGAAGCCCGACGGTCGCACTGCGCTTGAAGTGGTGTTCACCGAGCTTCACGCCGGCGGCAAATTCGGCTCCGGCGCCTACGGGTCGTCGGGCGGCCTGCACGGCGTGGGCGCCTCGGTGGTCAACGCTCTGGCCACCAAGCTGACCGCCGAAGTCGACCGGGACGGCGCCACGTGGCGGCTGGACTTTGCCGAGCGTCGGCCCGGTCACGTCGGTCCGAGGGGCGGTTTCACCCCATCGTCCAAGCTGGAGCGGGTCAAAAAGATCCCCGCCCGGCGTACCGGTACCCGGGTGCGGTTCTGGCCCGACCTGGACATCTTCGATCCCGAGGCTCGAATCGACTACGGCCGGGTGCGCGACCATGTGGCCGAGGTGTGTTTCCTGGTGCCCACCCTCAAGGTGCGGCTGGCCGACAAGCGCGGCACCAACCCCCCCGAACCCGAGGAGTTCTCGGCAAAGGGCGGCCTGGCCGACTTCGTCGACTACCTGACCATCGGCGAACCGCTGTGCGAGATCATCACCATCAAGGGTGAAGGCACGTTCACCGAGAAGGTGCCCGTCGACGGCAAGCTGACCGAGACCGAGCGCACCTGCGAGGTTGACCTGGCCCTGCGGTGGGTGAAGGGCTACGACAGCCGCATCGTCAGCTTCGTCAACACGATTCCCACCGCCGAGGGTGGCACGCACGTCGCCGGATTTGAGCGTGCGCTCACCAAGGCGGTCAACGACACCCTGCTGCCCGGCCTGCGCAAACTGGCTGCGTTGGAGAAGAAGGGCAAGGGTCGCGCCGAGAAGGGCGACGTGCAGGAGGGCCTGGTGGCCGCCCTCAAGGTGACGCTTCCCGAGCCGCAGTTTCGGGGCCAGACCAAGGGCGAGTTGGGCACGCCAGGCGTGCAGTCGATCGCCTATGAAATCACCAAGGACGGCATGGTGGCCTGGTTCGACGGCGGAGGCACCAAGAGCCATGTCTCGGCGGTGCGCGAGAAACTGGCCCAGGCGGTCATCAACCGGGTGGCCGCCCGGCAGACGCTGGACGCGCGCCGCAAGGCCGCCAAGCTGGGCGCCAATGGAATGCCCGACAAGCTGGCCGACTGTCGCACCCACGGCATCGACGCCGAGCTGTTGATCGTGGAGGGCGACTCGGCCGCCGGGCCCGCCAAGGCCGGCCGCAACTCAGAGAACATGGCCGTGCTGCCGCTGCGGGGCAAGGTGGTGAACGCGGGCAAGGCAAACATGAAACAGGTGGTGGAGAACGCCGAGGCCCAGGCGCTGTTCACGGCCATCGGTGCGGGGTTCGGTCGTGACTTCAACCTTGATGATGCCCGCTACGGGCGCATCATCATCCTGTGCGACGCCGACGTCGACGGCAGCCACATCCGCTGCCTGCTACTCACCCTGATCTACCACTACATGCGCCCGCTGCTCACCGAGGGCCGGGTGTTCGCCGCTCAGCCGCCGCTGTACTCGGTGAAGGTGGGCGACGAGGTGCGTTACACCTTCTCCGACGCCGAACGCGACGCGCTCACCGCCGAGCTGGCCGCCGCCGGACGCAACACCGAGAAGCTCAACTGGGTTCGGTTCAAAGGCCTGGGCGAGATGGATGTCCACGAGTTGGTGGAGACCTGCCTCGACCCCAACAACCGCATCCTGCGGCGCCTCACCATGGAGGACGCCATGGAGGCCACCCGCGCCGCCGACCGCTTCGAGGTGCTGATGGGCTCCGACGTCGCCCGGCGCAAGGCGTTCCTCCTGGAGAACTCCGAGCTGGTCGACCCGGCGGCGCTCGACGTCTGAGCGAAGAACCGGAAGGTGTTAGTGAAGCGACAAGACGTGTTTGAGAACATCGTCGATCGCGTGCTGTTGCTCGGTTCGCAATCGACCAAGGCGCCGGATGAGCCGCCTGGTCGAGACCGACCGCACCTGCTCGATCTGGAACGACGTCGGGACGTCCAATCCGGTCCCCGCATTCGGATGGGCAAGAACATGCATCGGCAGGCCTCGGACCTTCGATGTTCCTGGCACTATGACGACCATGTTGAGTTTGGGGTGATGCAACGAATTATCGCTGACGATGAGAGCCGGGCGTACGAACGCCTGCTCCGGATCGGCCGGGTCGTTTCCAAGGTCGGTCAGCCACACGTCACCTCGGCGACAGGTGGGCTCAGTCCCCACGCAGACCGTCTGACGCAGTCCCATCGAGCTGATCGGTCTCGGCTCGGTATTCGGCAAGCTCTTCGGGGTTCATTGCGTCAAGCGCCTCGTGCACACCGCTCCACCACTGATCTCGTTGCATGCGCCGCACCGCATCGGTCACCACCTCGAGCAAGGTCGAGTCGCGTTGCGCGGCGAGCCTGGCGATTTCATCCCGGAGCACCACCGGGAGACGTAAAGTTGTCGTCCGTGTAGGCGCCACATCAGTAGCCTACCCCCGGTCGGCTCATGCTGCATCCGGTGGCGGGTGATCGCGCGTCTGGCGCTCAGTCGACGGGTGCCGCCGAGGCGAAGGCCCTTGCCCGGTCCAGCATCGCCTCGCGGTCGCCGGCTTCGGCCGAGCCGACCAGGCGGTAATCGTCGGCGAACTCGGAGAGCAGTTCACCGGATTCATCGACCAGCCACGGCAGGGCCAGGCGGCGTGGCACCCGGACGGTGTCGGGCCGCTCCAGCGTGCCGAACACCCGATCCCACCACATGACGCTCACCCCGTGGTTGGCCATCGGATGGCCGAAGTGGTGGTGGAAGTGGTGGCGGCGCAGCCAGGTGCTGTAGGTGCCGGTGGGCGGAACCAGGTGGGCCCGGGCATGGAAGAACTCGTAGAAGAAGTAGCCGATGGCCCAACCCGCTGCGATCGACGCGGCGACCGGCCATGAGGCTCCGGCCAGTCGAGCGAGCGGTATCCAGGCGGCGCACCCGACCACGAAGATGCCCAGCCATGCGAGCAGGATGACGGGATCGAACGTCCACGACGACGTCACGTGATGCTCAAGGTGCTCACGGCTCATGATGCCCTTGCCCCCCAAGGCGTGCATGGCAAAGCGGTGCAGCAGGTATTCGGCGAGCGTCCAGGCAACCCACCCCCCAACAAAGGCGACGAGCATCCACAGCAATTGGGTCATCGGATCTTCCAATCATCGGCCAGAGCGACCGCTTCGGTGAGTCGTTCGGGGTTGGCACCCCAGCCCCGCAGCAGGTCGCCGCTGAGCAGCCGCCCCATGGTGTGGCCATCGGCGGGCACCCCAACGGGCAGCGAATCGGTTGCCAGTACGCCGTTGAGCGCAGCCAGCCAGCGGACGGCCCGAACCATCGACGAATCGCCGCTGTCGGCCGAGGCGCCGGCGCCGGCGTCTCCGAGCGCCCCTGCCCTGACCGCCTGATCGATCAGTTGGACGGGGACGGTCAGCGCCCCAAGAGCGGCCGGCAACACCCCGGCGGCATCATCGAGGTCTTGGAGGCCGGGGTTTGCCATCAGCCGTTGCTGGAGCCCGAACTCCCTCGGGTACTTCGCGGGGCCGCTCATGGTGAGATCGGAGAAGGCCACCAGGCGAGCCAGCGCCACCGCCTGCGGCTCTGCATCAGCGGGCGCCTGCCACGAGCCCACCGCCTCCCGGGCCACCTGGGCCAGCACCTCCAACGCCTCCCGCTGCAACGCCGCAACGATGGCCGACTTTGAGGGGAAGTAGGTGTACAGCGACGGCGCGGTGAGGTCGGCCCGTTCGCCGATGGCGGCCAGGGTCAGCGCTTCGGGGCCGCCTTCGTCCCAGAGGTCGGCCGCAATGTCGAGCAGTTCGCGACGCCGGGCGATGCGTTTACGGGTTCGACGATCAGTTTCCGTAGCCACGTAGGAAACCTAACGTTATTAGATTTCGGAGTCAAGGGGTACGATCAGGCTGTGAGGGACACCATGCAACAGACCGGCGACGACACCTACGAGGCCACCCTGCGCCGCACCACCGGAGGTGTCGCTCACATCGAGGGCAAGACCTGGGGCGACGTTGGCTTTGGTCAAGGCCTGGCATGCGCTCAGGACAACCTGGCGATCATCGCCGACCAGCTGGTGAAAGTGCGCAGCTCGCTGGCCGCCCACCACGGGCCCGGCGCCGCCGACGCCAACGTAGCCAGCGATCTGGGCTACATGGCACTCGACGTGCTGGGGCGAGGCCGGGCGATGCGCGAGGCACAACCATCCCATGTGCGGGAGATCATCACGGGCTACGTGGCCGGATACAACCAGGTGGCGGCCGAGGCCCAACACAGCGGTGGCGCGGCCGCGTGGGCCTGCAACTGCGACGGCTCCCCCGCCCGGTGGATCGAGCCGGTGGGCGAGGAGGTGTTTTACGCCTACTTCGCCGACGTGGCCATGATGGCCAGCGGCCGCAACCTGGTGAGCCTCATCGGGCGGGCGGAGGCACCCGGCCCCGAGGGCCCTGTCCCGGCGTCGCCCGACTCGGCCCTGGGACAGACGGCGCCCGGCGCCTCCAACGGCTGGGCCGTCGGCGGCGATGTCACCGCCTCCGGCCACGGCATGGTGCTGGGCAACCCGCACTTCCCCTGGTATGGCGAGGCCCGGTTCTGGGAGTGCCACCTCACCCTGCCCGGCGAACTCGACGTGTACGGCGTGTCGTTGCTGGGCCTACCCGGCGTGCAGATCGGCTTCAACCGCACCCTCGCCTGGACCCACACCTTCTCGGGCGGCAGCCGATTCACCCTCAGCAGGCTGGAGCTGCATCCCGGCGAGCCCACCCGCTATCGCTTCGGCGACGAGGTCCGCGACATGACGTCGGCCTGGTACAGCGTCGACGTGCTTGCCCCCGACGGCTCGACCGAGCCGGTGGAACGAACACTGTGGCGCACTCACCACGGCCCGATGGTCAACCTGCCGCTGCTGGGGTGGGGCAACGAGGTCGGCTTCGCCTACCGCGACGCCAACGACACCAACACCGCCGTCCTCGAGCAGTTCGTGGCGGCCAACCGTTGTGCCGACGTGGCCGAGTTGCGCGCCACCTACACCCGGCTGGACGCCATGCCTTGGGCCAACACCCTGGCAGCAGACACATCCGGGGCAGCCTGGTACGCCGACGCGTCGGCCACCCCACACCTGAGCAGCGCAGCTCAGGCCCGATTCACCGGCCGCCTGTCCGAGGACCTGGTGGCCGCCCTGCTGTACGAGAACCGGGTGGCGTTGACCGATGGCAGCGACCCGGACGACGACTGGCTCGACCATCCCGAAGCCGCCCGGCCCGGGTTGGAGCCCTTCGATCGGCACCCCCAGCTGCTGCGCCGCGACATCCTCGTCAACGCCAACGACAGCCATTGGCTGAGCCACCCCGATGACCCTTTGGAGGGATACTCGGTGCTGTGCGGGTTGGAACGCACGCCCCTCAGCCTGCGCACCCGCCAGAACCTGCGTCTGGCCCAGGCGCTGACCCAACGAGGCGGCGTGGACGTCACCGACCTGATCGCGGCCGTGCTCGACGGAGCCTCGCTCAGCGCCGAGTTGCTGAAGGACGAGGTGGTCACCGTCTGTCGAGCCGAGGGTCGCGCCGAAGTCGCCGACGTGTTGACGGCGTGGGGCGACACCGCCGGGCTGAACGACCCCGGCACCGCCCTGTGGCGCGAGATCATGGCCACCATCGGTGCCGCCGACCTCCGCAACGCCGGGACGCTGTTCAAGGTGCCCTTCGACCCCGCCGCGCCGCTGGAGACACCGTCCGGCCTGGCCACCGACCACGGCGCGTTGTTGCGGGCCGTCGACGCCGCCGTCGTTGCGCTGGGGTGTGCGGGCGTTGTCCTCAACACTGCGCTGAGTGAATGCCAGTGGGCCGACCGCAACGGCAAACGGGTGCCGGTGCCGGGCGGAAGCGAAGGGGAAGGGGTGCTGAACGTGCTGGGCCCGTCCGGGGCGCTCAGCCTGGCCACCCGCCAGCCGTTACCCACCGTGAAGGACCCGATCGCCGAACGGGCGGCCACCTCCGGACTCGCTCAAGGCGGCTACCAGGTGACCTACGGTGCGACATTCCTTTTCGCAGTGGAGCTGACCACGAACGGTCCGATTGGGTGGGGCGTGCTGGCGTCGGGGCAAAGCGGCGATCCGAAATCGGCCCACCACGCCGACGGCGCCAGGGCATTCGCCGCCGGAGATCTCCGACCCTTGCTGTTCACCGACACCGACATCGGCTGCGATCCCAATCTGACCAGCCAGGTGGTCGCAGGGACACGGCCCACCTGACAGAGATCACCTGCCGGCGTGAAACGCCCAGGTTTCGACCGGAAGGCGTGCCGGGTCGAACCGGGCGATCAGCTGAGCCATTGCCGGTTCCTCCCCCGGCTTGGCCAGCCCCAAGCTTCGAGCCAGGGCCGCTCGAACCTCGGCCGGCGTCTCCCCCAACGCCTTCCGATCGGCCAGCGTGACGGCACCATCGCGCTTGGCCAGACGCTCGCCGCCAGGACCGAGCACCAGCGGTACGTGAGCAAAGTTGGGAATGGGCAGGCCGAGCAGCCGACCCAGCAGTACCTGTCGCGGGGTGGAGGTCCACAGGTCATCGCCGCGCACCACCTGCTCGACCCCCTCGGCCGCGTCGTCCACCACGACGGCCAGGTTGTAGGCGGCCACACCGTCGCCTCGGCGCAGCACGAAATCATCGACCGTACTGGTGAGTGGGCCCTTCAGCGCATCGGTCACCTGGACCTCGGCGGCGCCGGCATCGAGCCGGAGGGCCGGCGGGCGGCTTTCGGCGCGACGCTCCCGCTCGACCGACCCCAAAGTTCGGCAGCTCCCCGGGTAGGCACCCAGACCAACTTCGCCGTGAGGCGCTGCCGCGGCCTCACGGATCTCACGGCGCGAACAGAAACACGGGTAGGTGCGGCCCTCGTCCTCCAATTGCGTCAGGGCCGACCGGTAGCGGTCGGCGTGCTCGGACTGACGCGTGATCGGCCCATCCCAAGTGAGACCGATCTCCGCGAGGTCACCGAGTTGCTCCGCCTCGGCGACCGGCGCCGCGCCGGTGGTCAGGTCTTCCATGCGCATCGCGAATCGGCCATTGGAGCTGCGGGCGAACAGCCAGGCCAGCATGGCGGTTCGAAGGTTGCCCAGGTGCAGCGGGCCCGAAGGGCTGGGAGCGAACCGACCGTTGGCCATGGCCACCAGTGTCCCATCAAGTGCGGGGCGCGGTCGGCGCAGGCAGACTGGCACGGTGGTCAACAGCACCGAACCGATCGATGCCGACGTGGTTGTGGTGGGGGGCGGCATCGTGGGCCTGGCGGTGGCCTGGGCCGCGCGCCAGAGGCACCCGAACCGCCGCATCGTGGTGCTGGAGCAGGAGCACGAACCGGCCCATCACCAGAGCGGCCGCAACTCGGGCGTGCTGCACAGCGGGCTGTACTACCGGCCCGGCTCGTCGAAGGCCGAGCTGGCGGCGCGGGGTCGGGCGGCGCTGGTGGAATTCGCCGTCGAGCACCGGATTCCGCACCGCATTGGGGGGAAGCTGGTGGTGGCCACCCGCCTCGACCAGCGGGCCAGGCTGGACGAGTTGGCCCGGCGCGGCGCGGCCAACGGTGTCCAGGCCGATCGACTGGGCCCGAACGGGATCGCCGACCACGAGCCCCACGCCGTTGGGATAGCCGGGCTGTTCGTGCCGGAGACCGGAGTGATCGACTACCGGGCTGTCGTGCGTCGCCTCGCCGAGCTGGGACCCGATGACCTACGCCTGGGTTGGAAGGTGATCGAACTGGTCGACGAGCGCTCAGGCGTCAGCATCCACACCGACCACGGCACCGTGCGCGCCGGACAGGTGGTGGCCTGCGCCGGGCTGTGGGCCGACAAGCTGGCAACCGGCGCCGTGGCGCCCATGCCCGGGCCAGATCGACCAGGCGGGCCGCAACCACCGAATCCCCCGGATACCCGGCCCGGCCGCAACTGGTTGCGCATCGTGGCGTTTCGAGGCGAGTACCACCGGCTGGGAGAACGTGCGGGCGACCTGGTGCGGGAACTGATCTACCCCGTCCCCGACCCGGACCTGCCGTTTCTGGGGGTACACCTCAGCCGAGGTGTCGACGGCGAGGTTCACGCGGGACCCAACGCCGTGCTGGCCCTGGCCCGGGACGGTTACACGTGGGGCCGTGTCGATCCGGCCGAGGTGGCGGGCCTGGCAATCAACCCTGCGCTGTGGCGTCTGGCAGGTCGATATTGGCGGGTCGGCATCGACGAGGTCATTCGGTCATGGTCGAGGCGGCGTTTCGCCGACTCGGTTTCGGAGCTGGTTCCAGAGATCACGGCCGACGACCTGACGCCCTCACCGGCAGGGGTCCGTGCCCAGGCGCTGCGACGCGACGGCAGCCTGGTGGACGACTTCGTGCTTGCGCGGACCGGCCGGATCACCCACGTGCTGAACGCGCCGTCACCGGCCGCAACCGCAAGCCTGGCCATCGGGGAGCGCGTCGCCGAGGAGTTGCGCTGACCGGACCCGAGCCGGCGGGACGGACCCGGGGCGGTGGGGCGGTGGAGCTGTGGAGTACCTGAGGAAAAAGACGACCGGCCCCCACTGAGGGGGGCCGGTCAGCGTTCGCACGTCACGTAAGGGGGGAGAACGGAGTGCGAACGGAAGAGGGAGATTCGGGGACCCGAGGGGGGGGGAGGG
>ERZ724517.475-NODE-475-length-24125-cov-7.077025_pt1 | contig 24125 bp, 23 predicted proteins | sample MGYA00376050_ERZ724517 | MGnify/ENA primary metagenome ERZ724517 (study PRJEB28724, sample SAMN07190886) | activated sludge metagenome | isolation source: activated sludge of sewage treatment plant in Hong Hong | place: USA: Christiansburg, Virginia | collected... | reverse complement strand
TCGCCGTTGACCAACCATCGCGACGATGCCTATGGTGGTAGCCTGGAAAACCGCTTGCGTTACCCGCTGGAAGTCTTTGCGGCCGTGCGCGCCGCATGGCCCGCGGTTAGGCCCATGTCGGTGCGTATCTCTGCGCACGATTGGGTCGAAGGCGGCATCACACCAGATGACGCAGTGGAGATTGCCAAGGCCTTCGAGGCCGCCGGTGCCGACCTGATTGATTGTTCGTCCGGCCAGGTCAGCAAACAAGAGAAACCGGTTTATGGTCGTATGTTCCAAACCCCGTTTGCCGACCGCATCCGCCAAGAGGCTGGCATTGCCACCATTGCTGTTGGCGCCATCAGCGAAGCCGACCACGTCAACAGCATCATTTCCGCCGGTCGTGCCGATTTGTGCGCCGTGGCGCGCCCTCACCTGGCCAACCCGGCCTGGACGTTGACCGAGGCTGCCAAGATTGGCTACACGGCCTTGGCATGGCCCAAGCAATACGTCTCGGGCAAGGCGCAAATGGAAGCCAACTTCCAGCGCGAAAAGGCGCAGGCAACCGCAGCGGCAATGTCCCCCGCACGCGCGGCTGAGGCATGAAGTCCATGAAGGCCGACCCCAGCCGCACTCTATTGAACGATGCCGACGAGCTGGGCCACGAAGCGCGCTCCAATGGGGGCGACCATGCAGCGCTCAAACTGTGGCTACGCATGCTGGCCTGCACCACACAGATCGAAGACGAAATCCGCAAACGCCTGCGCACACGCTTTGACATCTCGCTGCCGCGCTTTGACTACATGGCGCAGCTCTACCGCCAGCCCGAGGGGCTGAAGATGAGCGAGCTGTCGCGTTATCTGATGGTGACCGGCGGCAACGTGACCGGCGTGACCGATGAGCTGGAGCGTGAAGGCCTGGTCTCACGCATCAACAACCCGCAAGACCGCCGCGCCTGGATCGTGTGCCTCACTGCCAAGGGCCGCGACACCTTTGAGGCTATGGCCGAAGAACACGAGCAGTGGATTCTGGAACTGTTCGCCGGGCTGCCCGCCAACACGGTGCAACAGCTTTACACCCAGTTGGGCACGCTGCGTGTGCAACTGGTGCGCCAACAAGACAACCCCACCAAGGACAACAGCAAATGACCACTGAATCCCATACCCCCGCTCTGGACCCCGCATTGCAAGCCGGCAACCACAAGCCACTGGCTGGCTACCAGCCGCTGCATTTCTTGTGGAAGCTGGAGGCTGGCGTGGCCACTATCACGCTGAACCGCCCGGACCGCAAAAACCCGCTGACCTTTGATTCGTATGTGGAGTTGCGCGACCTGTTTGGCCAATTGAAATACGCGACCGACGTGCATGCCGTAGTGGTGACCGGTGCGGGCAACAACTTCTGCTCGGGCGGTGATGTGCACGAAATCATTGGCCCGCTGATCCAGTTGAAGGCGCCCGAGCTGCTGATGTTTACCCGCATGACCGGCGACCTGGTCAAGGCCATGCGCGCCTGCCCACAGCCCATCATTGCCGCGGTGGACGGTGTGTGCGCCGGTGCTGGCGCCATCATCTCCATGGCGTCTGACATGCGCCTGGGCACCGAGCGCAGCAAGACCGCGTTTTTGTTCAACCGCGTCGGCCTGGCGGGTTGCGACATGGGCGCCTGCGCCATGCTGCCGCGCATCATCGGCCAGGGGCGCGCCAGCGAATGGTTGTATACCGGCCGCTCCATTGGTGGTGCCGAGGCCGAGCGCAGTGGTTTCTTCAACCGCTTGTGTGCGCCCGAAGAACTGGCCGCTGCGGCCGAAGCGCTGGCGCGCGATCTGGTGGCCGGCCCCACCTTTGCCAACGGCATGACCAAGACCATGCTGCACCAGGAGTGGTCCATGTCCATCGACCAGGCGATTGAAGCCGAAGCCCAGGCCCAGGCCATTTGTATGTTGACGCAGGACTACCACCGCGCGTACGCCGCCTTTGTCGCCAAGCAACGCCCCGTCTTCCAGGGCAACTAAAGAAAGCACGCCATGAGTGACACCGCCTACCTGGACTGGCCATTTTTCACCCACCACCACGGTGACCTGGCGCGCACGCTGGACACCTGGGCCGCGCAACATGTGTCGCAAACCCACGGCCATGATGTGGACGCCGAATGCAAGGCGCTGGTGCGCAAACTGGGCGCGGCTGGCTGGCTGCGCTACGCGGTGGCCGGCACGGCCTATGGCGGTGGCGAGGACAGCATTGACACCCGCTCCATCTGCCTGATCCGCGAGACGCTGGCCCGCCACTCCGGCCTGGCCGATTTTGCGTTTGCCATGCAGGGTCTGGGCTCCGGTGCCATCAGCCTGGCCGGCACGCCTGAACAAAAGCAGCGTTACCTGACGCGTGTTGCCAGCGGCGAGGCCATAGCCGCCTTTGCACTGAGCGAGCCCGACGCAGGCTCCGACGTGGCCGCCATGCAATGCAGCGCCCATGTTGATGGCGAGCATGCCGTGCTCAACGGCACCAAGACCTGGATATCGAATGGCGGCATTGCCGACTTTTATGTGGTGTTTGCCCGCACCGGCGAAGCGCCCGGTGCCCGTGGCATCGGCGCCTTTATCGTCGATGCGGACACACCGGGCTTTGCGATTGCCGAACGGATCGACGTCATAGCTCCCCATCCCTTGGCCACGCTGCGCTTCACCAATTGCAAAGTGCCCTTGAGCCAACGCGTGGGCGCCCCCGGTGAGGGCTTCAAGATCGCCATGCGCACGCTGGATGTGTTCCGCACGTCGGTGGCCGCCGCATCGCTGGGCTTTGCCCGCCGTGCGCTGGACGAAGCGTTGCAGCGCGCCACCACGCGCAAGATGTTCAACCAGACGCTGGCCGACTTCCAGTTGACCCAAGCCAAGCTGGCGCAGATGGCCACCACGGTGGACAGCAGCGCCTTGCTGACCTACCGCGCCGCCTGGCAGCGCGACCAGGGCCGCAACGTGACACGTGAGGCGGCCATGGCCAAGATGGTGGCCACCGAAGGCGCGCAGCAGGTCATTGACGCTGCGGTGCAGATCTGGGGCGGCATGGGCGTGGTCAGTGGCCACATCGTCGAGCGCCTGTACCGCGAGATCCGTTCACTGCGCATTTATGAAGGTGCCACCGAAGTGCAGCAACTCATCATCGCCAAAGACCTTCTGCGCGAAGCTGCCCACTAACTAGTTGAGGACAGAGCTTCGCTTCGCTACGGTCTGTCCCGCAAAAACTCAGTAAATCCACCATGTCCAGTGCCCACATCGATACCTTCGCCCGCGACAACCTGCCGCCCATTGACCAGCAACCACAGTTTCTGTTTGACCTGCCCGAGCTACAGTTCCCTGAACAGTTGAATTGCGCCACCGAGTTGCTGGATCGCCATATTCTTGAGGGCAACGGCAGCCGCATCTGCATCCGCGCACCCGGCCTGAGCTGGACCTATGCCGACCTGCAAGACAAGGCCAACCGCATCGCCAATGTGCTGGTGTATGACATGGGCGTCGTACCCGGCAACCGTGTTCTTTTGCACGCACCCAACAACGCCATGATGGTGGCCTGCTGGTTTGCCGTCATCAAGGTCGGCGCCATTGCCGTGGCGACCATGCCGCTGTTGCGCGCCAAAGAGCTCAAGCCCGTCATCGATAAAGCGCAGATTCGCCACGCACTGTGCGACTTCCACTTGGCCACCGAAGTGCAGAGCGCAGCCCAGCAGTGCCCTACGTTGCAGACCGTGCGTTACTTCAACGACGACAGCGCCAATGGCCTGGACGCGGCCATGGCACGCCACAGCCCCGTGTTTGCCAATGCCAACACCGCGTCGGATGACACCTGCATCATCGCCTTCACGTCCGGCACCACCGGCATTCCCAAAGCGACCATGCACTTTCACCGCGACGTGATGGCCGTCTGCGCCTGCTGGCCGCCGCACGTGTTGCGCGCCACTTCTGAGGATGTATTTATGGGCAGCCCGCCGCTGGCCTTTACCTTTGGCCTGGGTGGTTTGGTGCTGTTCCCCCTATCGGTAGGCGCGTCCACCGTGTTGCTGGAGAAAGCCGGACCACCCCAGTTGCTGGAAGCCATACAGACCTTTGGCGCCACCGTGTTGTTTACCGCGCCCACGTCCTACCGCGCAATGGCGCCGCAAGGCCAGGCGCTACGCAACGGCACGCTGCGCCACTGCGTATCAGCCGGTGAGGCCCTGCCGGTTTCCACCCGCACGCTGTGGCGTGAGGCCACGGGCATTGAACTGATAGACGGCATTGGCGCCACCGAGTTGTTGCATATCTTTATCTCGGCGGACGAAGAACACGCCCACCCCGGCGCTACCGGCAAGGTCGTGCCCGGCTACCAGGCGCAGGTGGTGGACGATGACGGCAAACCCGTGCCCGTGGGCACCGTCGGAAAACTGGCGGTGCGCGGCCCCACGGGGTGTCGTTACCTGGCCGACGAGCGCCAAACCAAATACGTGCGTAACGGCTGGAAGCTGACCGGCGACGCCTACAAGATGGATGCCGACGGCTACTTCATCTACCAGGCCCGCACGGATGACATGATCGTCTCCAGCGGCTACAACATTGCCGCGCCCGAGGTAGAAGAAGCGCTGATGCTCCATCCCGCCGTGGCCGAATGCGCGGTGATTGGCAGCCCCGACGAAGAACGCGGCCAGATCGTGCAAGCCTTTGTGGCGCTGCGTGCAGGTCATGCCAGCGACGACGCCATGGTCAAGACCTTGCAGGACTTTGTGAAGAGCACCATTGCGCCCTACAAGTACCCACGGGCCATCACCTTCGTCAACCAGCTGCCCCGCACCCAGACCGGAAAACTGCAGCGCTTCATGCTGCGTGACCTGGCCTGATAAACCCACTGCCTGCGCCTTCCTTCGCGCCCACGACCATCATCCATTATTTGCAACGAGAGGCCCATCCATGAAAGTACTGCAACCCCCCACCTGGGCGCGTCCACGCGGCTACGCCAACGGCGTCATGGCACGCGGCCAGACCGTGTGTGTGGCCGGCATGATCGGCTGGGACGCGCAGTGCCAGTTCCACACCGACGACTTCGCCGGCCAGGTGCGCCAGACGCTGCTGAACGTGGTGGCCGTGCTGCACGAGGCCGGCGCCAAACCCGAGCACATCGTGCGCATGACCTGGTACGTGACCGACAAGCGCGAGTACCTGGCGGCAGGGCGCGAGATTGGCGTCGCGTTCAGAGAGATCATCGGCAGCTTCAACGCGGCGATGACGGCGGTGCAGGTGTCGGCGCTGATGGAGGACCGGGCCAAGGTGGAGATTGAGGTGACGGCGGTTATTCCGGATTGATTGTGGGCTAAATGTGCTTCTGGCCCTCGTGGAATGTGCGAGAGGCGCTATTGTTTGTGTAGCAATTTGCTTGGTGTGCCTGAGTTTCATTCCAACGTGTGGGCGGGGCCGGCAGACCGGGCACCCGTTCCCTAGCCCACGCTCGCGGGCGGAGGTTTTCGGTTCGCTGGCAGTGGTGCGTTAACGGCTTGGCTGGTGCGCCTGCTGTGTGGCAACCGCGAATGGGGCAGATGAACGGGTACCCGGTCTGTCGGCCTAGTGGCGTTGTCCGGCTGCAAAGAATGTCGCTAGTGCGAACAAAGCGAATTGAGAGTGCGTGACCGGGTGAGAGTGGGCAAGACCTTGTGTTGGAAGTTTTGTTACTTTCTTTCCGCAAGCGTGCTTTCATCAACTTTTGAATTCCTTCAGTCTCCCCTTCCCAACAAAAATTTGCAAAGGTTTCAAATGGCAAGAGGCTTGGGTTGTGTGGAATCGCCTGGCAAGTGGCAGCCAAGAAGCATACGATGGCGGTGATGTCTGGGGCTCTAACTTTGGCGATGCGGGCAAGCCAAGCCCAATCAACTTTTTCGCGCATGCTTCAATTGCGCCCCGATTTCATACGTGGCTGGAACAGCATAGGACTGCGGCGCTCGAAACATGGCACCAGGGTCCACTATGCCCGCAACCTTCAGTTGATGCACTAATACGCAAGTGTTCCAACCTTTGACGAAGTCGTCTCGCGAAAAGCTCATCTCCAGCCAAGGTATTTCGCGTTTGGCATGCCATGGAAAAGGAAGGCGCGCGACAGACTGCCCGTTTCGATACCACTCGTGTACCCAATAGGAAATCATGTCCGCAGCTTGTAGCGGGGGCGTGCGGTGGCTGGCGGAAAATACTGGGGCGTTGCCAATCTCGGCGCGAGCTTGTTGACTCGATTCCTCGACCATGTACCTCCATCCATCGAGACACCGTCGGCTTTGATTCGTTTCGTCAAATATGAAATCAATGTTTCCGCTCAATCCCAGTCGCCGTCGGAAATGCATCAGTCCGATCGTGATGTTTTTGAAAGCGATTGTGTGCGGATTCCTAAGTGGTTTTGTATCGACCACATAGGTTGGCCACCGATACGAGTCAAACGCATCTTGCAGCGCTTCGGTATCAATAACGCACGACACCGCAGCAGTCACGTGCTTTTCTATCAGCCTGTAGAACCAAGACGCATGCTCAAGTGAACGCTCCGTTCCATGCATCTCTGTCATATGAAATTCGCTAATTTTCAAGTAATGAGGAGAATTTAGACCTACCAACTCCCGCCACTCTCGCGAAAAGGAACACCACTGCTCGACTGTTGCTAGGTATCCAGCGAGCACAAAGTATTTGCTGCTGTTGTTTCCGGCCTCGTCCAGATACGCGATATACATATACGGTCTCGCCTTGCGAAGTAGATAGATCGTGTTGTCTATTCTCTCTGTTTGCGGATTGCTTTTCATGGGAGGGGCTAGGTAGGTCATAGGACCCTGCCACCCAGGTGACCGTGTTCGTAAGTAGTGCCTCAACACTGTGGTCCACCAGCAGAGCCTGCAACAGCATCCGTGCATGGCCATAAGCTGTCTGAAAAGTAGCCGGACCAGCGGCAAAGCGGAGCGCACCCACGGTAAACAAGCTTTGAATGGAGGGCATGTTTGGCAGCAGTATCAGATTCAAAGGCAGCGTGGTTTGGCTTGCGATGTGTTTCGTGTCTTCCACGTTGGGCATTCCTGGCACAAACAGGCCATCAGCCCAGGCGGCCTTGTACGGGGTCGCGCGTTCCAATGTCATGGCCGTGGCAGCATCCCTTTTGGCCAGATGGCGCAGATGGACGTGTGTTCGGGCGTTGATGAACAGCGGCGTGCTGCCCAATACTTGGCGCGACGCGGCGATCTTGTCGGCCAATATAGCGGGGCCTTGTGCTCCATCTTCCAGGTTGATACCGGCTACTTAGAGGGCGGCGGCTTCCGCCACCAAAGCCGCAACCGACTGTGACAGGCCATCTTGGCACAAGCGTTGGCAGTTAAATTGCTATCAATAGCGTAGCTTCTTGTGCAATAGCTACGAGGGCTACAGCCAAATTATTCTGCAATCCTCTCTCTGATTCTCCTATCTGCGCCCCACACCACGCCCCCCGAGCATCAGCCGAGTTTTCTCCAGCTCTTGCTGCAACACCTCGGCATCCAGTAGCACGGTTTTGTATCCTGAAGCCTACGTCCACACGGTCTTCTACCCAGTTGCAGATCGGGCTGCACTTCCGAGCGTGGGCGAATAGTCTTGTATGGGTCCCAATTTGGGACTATCATTCAGGCGATGCGAATAGTTGCCGTATCGACCCTCAAAGCCTTTTGGGAGCAGCCCATCTATCGTGACGCTGAGCAACCCCTCAAAGCATGGTTTGAAGAGGTCAGCCACGCGAACTGGCGGCAGCCTGCGGATATCAAGGCGCAATACGGCAATGCCAGCATCTTGAAAAACCGCCGGGTGGTGTTCAACATCAAGGGGAATGATTACCGCTTGGTGGCGGCTGTGTCTTACAAGATGCAGTTGGTTTTTGTGAAGTTTGTTGGCACCCATCGGGCGTATGACGCCATTGATGCCGAAACGATTGAGTTGGCCTAAATTGGCCTAAGGAGTTGTCACCATGGAAATTCGTCCTATTCACACCGAAGCAGATTGCAAGGCCGCCCTGCGTGAAATTTCCGCGCTGATGGAAACGGACCCGGACTATGGAACCCCCGACGGGGATCGGCTGGATGTGCTGGCCATCTTGGTACAAGCCTATGAGGCAAAACACTATCCCATATCGGCACCCGACCCGATTGAAGCGATCAAGTTCCGCTTGGAGCAAGGAGGCTTGAGCATCAAAGACTTGGAGCCCATGATCGGCCGTAGCAACCGGGTGTACGAGGTGCTGGGCCGCAAACGCCCGTTGACGCTGGGCATGATCCGCCGCTTGCACAAAGGGCTGGGCATACCGGCTGAAGTGTTGATAGCCGAGGCCGATGGCAAGTTTGCGCTGGCCGCTTGATGGAACAACGTAGTAGTAGACCAATTGAAGGTGGGGGCGCTACTGTTGTCATGGCGACAAAACCTAAATTCAAAAGTGATGTCCTCGCGGCGATTCATGCCTCTGCCACCGCATTGCAACAAGTGGGAGCGATCGATCAAGCCACCATGCGCAAGTTTGATGCGTCGTGCTTGGCGGTAGCGGCGACACTGGCGGGCGTGGTCGTCTTTGACCGATAGCAGGCGCACGTAGGCTGACCAGGGCAGGGGGAAGGCTTGTGCCAATTCAGACCAGCCCAATTGCGCAGACACTGTCTGCGATTTCTTTGATTCGGATATCGCTAACTTCTTCTGAATCTGGCCGGATAAACTGGGTAGTACCAACCAACTTCTCTCCCAGCACACATCCATGCCCCAGCAAATTCTCACATCCCTTTTCGCCCAGAAGTCGTGGGCCAATCGCGAACTGTTTGACGTGGTGGCCTCGGTCACGTCCACCGAGCACGCGGCAGCGTTGCACACGGCGATCAGGATGCTCAACCACATCTATGTCGTCGATCGAATCTTCCGCGCCCACTTGGCGGGCGAGACGCACCCCTACACGGCGACCAATACGCCGGAGACCCCCGAACTCGGCGAGCTGCACTTCGCCGTCGCCGAGACCGACCTCTGGTTTGAGAACTATGTCTCCAAGATCGGCGCTCCGGCACTGGCGCAGAGTCTTGCATTTCTGTTCACGGATGGTGACTCGGGACGCATGACGCGTGAGGAAATGCTGTTCCATGTGCTCACCCACGGGTCTTACCATCGCGGCAATGTGGGCCAAATACTCAAAGGCATCTCGGTCGCGCCACCGCGCGATTTGTTCACCAAGTTCCTGCATGTCCACGAACCGGCGCGCCGTCGGGCCTAAACAACCGCACCACGCGCAACTGGAACACGGCGGTTCGCCAACAGCGCGTGCGCCAGTCCCGGGCTTGCACCAGCCGCAGCCTAGAATCATCCGCAGTGTCTGAACCCCTCTCAATCCAAACCGCCATGACCACCCGAACTGCATCCTGTAGCTGCGGCCAGCTGACGGCCATCGTGACTGAAGACCCCATACGGGTGGCGGTTTGCCACTGTCTGGCCTGTCAACGTCGAACCGGTAGCGTGTTTGGTGCCCAGGCGCGCTTTCGTAGCGGGGCAGTCAGCATTGAGGGGCAGTCGCAGCAGTACGTGCGTGTTGGTGATGAGGGCAGCAAGATCACGTTTAATTTCTGCCCGACCTGCGGCGCCACGGTTTACTACCGTATAGACGAAGAAAACGTCGCCATCCCCGTGGGAGCCTTTGCCGAACCCAGCTTCCCCCCGCCTACTTTCTCGGTGTACGAGGAACGCAAACATGCGTGGGTCGCCCTACCAGACAACATTGAGCATATGGCGTAGTTGCAAGCCGTGCGTTACCCATCAAACAGCCCCATCCTGGTTGTGGCCGCGCCCTTCTAGCCCTTGTACTTCGATGTGCGCGACCTACTGGGTTCGCGATCGCCTAGCGACAGCCAGTGTTCGCCACCGCACGGAGGAAATGGACATTCGCGAGTACCGTGGGTAAGTGTTTGCAGGCACATCTGTAAAACATTTCAGCAAAACCAGGGGGCGGGCCATGAGATTTTCCAAAGCGCAGACCCTTGCCTTTTTTGGGTCTTTCCTGCTGCTGGTGCTTTGGGTGTCCACCATGTTCTGGACCTTTTCCCGCATGGAGGATTCGGCCGCTGCCCGTCGCCATGCATTTCTCACCCTGATTTCCAGCACGGAACTGTTGTCCGCCTTGGGCGATGCTGAGACCGGGGAGCGTGGATATGTGGTCACCGGCGATGTGAAGTTTCTGGATACCTACTTTGCAGTTGAACGCAGCATCACAAAAGACCTGGAAGACCTGCGGCTGTTCAATACCAACCGCGAGGTCGCAAAACATCTGGATGCACTGGTCCCACTGGTGGATGAAAAGATGAAGGAGCTGGCGGAGATCATTGAGTTGCGACGAACGCATGGCCTGACTTCGGCCGCAGCGGCGGTTACAGAAGGCCATGGCAAGCGCGTGATGGATGAAATCCGGTCAACACTGGGCAGCATTTTCGCGGTCCTGAACCAGTCCTTGACGCAACAATCGGATGAGCTGGACGAGAGCATGCATCGCCTGTTCATTTTCCTGGTGTCGGCCGGTGTTCTGGCGCTGGTGCTGGCCCTATCGTGGGGTTTTCTGGTCCATCGCAGAACCAAGCTGCAACTGGAGCGTTTGGTGGCTCAGGAGACGCAGCACTTGCTCAAAATCCAGCAAGACACCAGCCGCGAGTTGCAGCAGCTCAACGACAACTTGCAGACCAGTGAAGAGAAACTGTCTGTCACCTTGTATTCCATTGGTGACGCGGTGATTGCCACCGACGCGCTAGCGCGGGTCACCCTGGTCAATAGCGCAGCAGAGTTGTTGACCGGATGGACCCAGGAGCTGGCCCTGGGGCGCACGGTCGATGAAATCTTTCGCATTGTCAACCGCGACACGCGACAGCCAGCCCGGATCCCGGTGCTGGACACACTCAAACACGGAACGGTGCAGGGCCTGGCCAACCATACGGTGCTGATTGCACGTGATGGCCGTGAGTGTGACATTGCGGACAGTTGCGCACCCATTCGGGACCGTGCGGCGCGGATCATTGGCGCGGTGCTGGTCTTCCGTGATGTGACGGAGGAATACGCGCTGCAACAATCCCTGCGCGACAGCGCGGCGCTGGTCCAGGCCATACTGAATACGGTGACCGACGGCATCATCACATTACACGCGGATAGCGGCAAGATTGAGACGGTCAATCCCGCAGCGCAAAACCTGTTCGGTTACCGCGCGGACGAACTCAAGGGTTCGCAATTGGGCGTTTTGATTCCGCAGCTGGCTCAGCAGGAGCGCCCGGTGTCCGAGGACTATCTGGATTGGTCGATCGCAGCAGGTGGCGTTAGCCCGCCGCGCGAGGTAAGGGGTCTGCGCAAGGATCACTCGGAGTTTGCGTTGGAGATGGTAGGCAACGCCATGGTTTTGAAGGGCGAACGCTATGTCACCTGTGTGCTGCGCGACATTACGGAGCGCAATCGCCTTGACCGTGCACTGGAGCAAAGAGGCGTGGATCTTGAGCTTGCCAAGGCAGCGGCAGAAACGGCGAGCCAGGCCAAATCGGACTTCTTGTCCAGCATGAGCCACGAAATACGCACGCCCATGAACGCCATCATTGGCATGTCGCACCTGGCCTTGGGCACGGAACTGACGCCGCGCCAAAGCAACTACATCCACAAGATTCAGGGTGCCGGGCGCCATTTGCTCAACATCATCAATGACATCTTGGACATTGCGAAGATCGAGGCCGGAAAACTCACGGTCGAACACATTGAGTTTGATGTGCAGACGGTGCTCGACAACGTCTCGGATCTGATTGCCGAGAAATCGGCCGCCAAGGGCCTGGAGTTTGTCATTGAAGTTGCCCCCAACGTGCCCGCCCGCCTCATTGGCGACCCCCTGCGTATTGGCCAGGTTCTGATCAATTACAGCAACAACGCGGTCAAATTCACAGAGCGCGGTGAGGTGGCCATCTCCATCGTGCTGCAGGCGGAGTCCGACCACGATGTCATGCTGTATTGCACCGTGCGTGACACGGGTATTGGCTTGTCGAAGGAACAACAAGCCAGGCTTTTCCAGAACTTTGAACAGGCCGACAGTTCCGTGACCCGAAAATTTGGCGGTACCGGCCTGGGTTTGTCCATTTCCAAAAAAATAGCGGAGTTAATGGGCGGCGAGGTGGGTGTTGACAGCGAGCTTGGCGCAGGCAGCACATTCTGGTTTACGCTGCGCCTGGAAAAGTGCCTGGCACCACTGCGCAAGCTGATGCTCTCGGCGGACCTGAAAGACAAACGTGTTTTGGTGGTTGACGACAACCCCTCCGCTCGCATGGCCCTGGGGGGCTTGCTCACCAGCCTGAGTTTCCGGGTTGACGAGGCCGCGTCAGGACAGGATGGACTCAACGCCATCGTGCGTGCTGACTTGCAAGGTGCGTCGTTTGAAGTTGTTTTTCTGGACTGGCAGATGCCAGGTATGGATGGCAACGAAACGGCCCGGCGGATTCAGGCACTTACGCTCAACTGCCGCCCTCGTTTGATCATGGTGACCGCTTTTGGCCGCGAAGAGGTGATCAAACGTGCACACGATGCAGGCATCGAGGACGTGCTGGTCAAACCCGTTAGCCCTTCGGTACTGTTCGACAGCGTGGCGCGCATTCTGGGGTCCGTTGAAGCAGGGCTTGCGCCCCCGGTGGCGGCGTTGGGTCAGGGCGAGTCTTACGAGCAGCTCGCCAGCATTGCTGGTGCGCGCATTCTGCTGGTGGAGGACAACGAGTTGAACCAGGAAGTGGCGCTTGAATTGCTGCGCGACGCAGGTCTGGTGGTTGACCTGGCCGAAAACGGTCAGGTTGCGCTGGAGCGGCTCGGCCGTGCCGCCTACGATCTGGTCCTCATGGACATGCAGATGCCGGTCATGGACGGCCTGGCGGCAACCCGGGCGATTCGCCAGCAGTCACAGTTCGACTCGCTTCCGGTGGTTGCCATGACGGCCAACGCCATGCAAGGCGACCGCGATCGCTGTCTGGCTGCGGGCATGAACGATCACATTCCCAAGCCCATAGAACCTCAGGATCTGTGGAACGCCCTGTTGAAATGGATTAAGCCACGTGAACCGGGTGTAGCGCCGCCCCGTAGACAGGTTGAGGCACCTCCGCACGTTCAACTGCCGTCTGCCATCGCAGGCTTGGACATGGTCGCAGGCTTGCGGCGCGTGCTGGGCAAAGAACAGACTTACCTCTCTTTGCTGCGGCGGTTTGCGGCGAGTCAGAAAAATGCGGTGGCTGAAACTCTCCAGGTGCTGATGAGCGACGATCACGCGGTGGCCGAACGTCTGGCGCACACGCTCAAAGGCACCAGCGCCAACATCGGGGCTGTGCTGGTGCAGGAACTGGCAGCGGGGCTTGAGGCCGCGATCAAGAACCGGAGTCCACGCGCAGAACTTGAGGCTCAGCTCGCCCAGTTGCGCATCCCGCTTGAAACGTTGATCGACCATTTGGAGCGCGAACTGCAAACTGACACAGCCGGACCGGCGATCGTGGTCAGTGCCGAGAAGTTCAAAGCGGTGTACAACCACCTGATGGTTTTGTTGGCGCAGGGCGATTCCGAAGCAATTGACCTGTTCGACGCCAATGCCGGCCTGTTCAGTGCCGTGGTGCCCAATCACCATGCGGCAATAGCTGCTGCCATTCGGGCTTTTGACTTCCCCAGTGCAACGGCCCATCTGCTGGAGGCCGCCAGTGCCATCCCCCAAGGAGGTTTCCGATGATGGGTCTTGATTTCACCGGCAAGCGCACCGTGCTGGTCGTGGACGATACGCCAGACAACTTGTTTCTGATGAAAAGTCTGCTCCAGAACATCTACAAGGTCAAGGTCGCAAGTTCGGGCGAACAGGCCTTGCACATCGCCGCATCCGACACCCCGCCAGACCTGATTCTGCTCGATGTCATGATGCCAGAAATGGACGGTTATGAGGTTTGCCGACGACTCAAAAACGACCGCCTCACCTTGCACATCCCGGTGATTTTTTTGACGGCCAAGTCGGCGGTGGAGGACGAGGAGCAAGGCCTTGAGCTCGGGGCGGTGGACTACATCACCAAGCCGATCAGCCCCCCCATCGTCTTGGCCCGGGTCAAGGCGCATTTGGCGCTTAAAGCGATGGATGAGTTCCTGCGCGACCAGAACCACTTTTTGGAATTGGAAGTCGCCAAACGCACCCAGGAAGTAACGGCAATCCAGGATGTAACCATTTTGGCCCTGGCGTCTTTGGCCGAGACGCGTGATGGGGACACGGGCAACCACCTGCGTCGCACCCAGTTCTACGTCAAGGCACTGGCTGAGAAGCTGCGCGACCATCCCCGTTTCGGAGCGTTCTTAAGCACCGCCAACATCGAGAAGTTGTTCAAGTCTGCGCCTTTGCATGACATAGGCAAGGTTGGCATTCCAGACCATATTCTGTTGAAGCCTGGACGCCTGGAGGCGGAGGAATTCGAGATCATGAAGACTCACACCACGCTGGGTTACAACGCCATTTTGAACGCTGAAAAAGCGCTGGGAACCCACGTCGAATTCCTGTCCATCGCCTTGAGCATTGCACTTTCGCACCAGGAAAAATGGGATGGAAGCGGTTATCCGCAGGGCCTCGCCGGCGATGACATTCCCATTGCTGCGCGCCTGATGGCGGTGGCGGATGTCTATGACGCGCTGATCAGCCGACGCGTCTACAAAGAGGCCATGCCACATGCGCTTGCGGTGCAAACGATGCACATGGGTCGGGCGCATCACTTCGATCCAGACGTGCTCGACGCCTTTGAAGAGATTCAGGAGGAATTTCGCGCCATCGCCGAGCGCTTTGCCGATAGTGATTCGGACCTTGAATACAAAGCAGCCGTGCCCCGACCTTTTGCGAACCATGCGGCTGGCGTTTCAGTCTCCGCGTGAAGGGTGTGCAGTGCGCGACGACTTTCAGCGGTGGCGGTCCTCATAACCGGTTGTGATCTTGGCCAAAAATTGTGCCCAATTGGTGGCTTGTGCAACCAGAACACGCGGCAACGCGTAGACGTTGTCGCTTGCCAGCACACGCGCGCGCTGGACGGTAGTGGCGCTGGCATACCCGGCCTGTTCCACCATCGTGCGGTGGGTTTCGTTGAAGTGGCCGTAGGGGTAACAAAAGTGCCGAACTTCGACATTCAGTGCCGACTCCAATTCGGACTTGCATCCCGCAATTTCATCCAGCGCCGTTTTGTCGTCCTGCAGCAGCAAATCCAGATGGTTTCTTGAATGTGCGCCCACATCCATGCCTGCGGCCAACCACTCCCTGAAGTGGGCTCTGTCCATCAGCGCTTTGCGGGGAATGCCCTTCTCGGCATCCCACTGGTTCCATCCGCCCAATGCGTTGCTGACGGCATAACAGGTGGCAGTAAACCCGTTTCTTTTGAGGATGGGTAGTGCGTGTTGCAGGTTGTTGAGATACCCATCGTCAAAAGTGATGGCAACGACCGGGTCGTCCCGTTCACCTCTCAGCCAGGGTTCGAGGTGGCGCATGGAGACACCCTTGAAGCCCAGCATTTTCAGCATGGCCATTTGCCGGGCGAAGGACCGTGGGGCCACCACCATTCCCCGCATGGGGGTGCCCGACGGTGGTGGCATGTCCACCTGGTGGTACATCAGAATAGAAATCGGTCGTTTCATGATGTGTGCTCGGGACATGTTGTTGGCAAAGCCTGAGGAATGCATTGGCCTACATGGCCAAGAATGGTGTGGACCGCCGTCTCGACGGTAATCGGTTTCTTGGTCGATGGCATCCACGAGCCCTGCTGCCAGGCTTGGTGGGCCTTATCCAGGGCGTTTGTAATCAATGCTGTGTTGTCCCACGGGGCGGTGTAGCCATTGGCCTCTTCAATCAGCTGGTCCAATTCCTGGTTGTCAAAGGTGCAGGCCAGAATTGGCCGCTGGGCCCACAGGTATTCGTAGGTTTTTGCGGGAATGTATTCGATGCATTCATCGGCAGAACCATGGATCAGCAACAACAGGTCGACCTGGGCCATGGCCTCGAATACCGCGCTGTGCTTAAGGCGACCGTGAAAGACAAAAAGGTGTTCAATACCGGCTCTGGCAGCCGCAGCGCGGCCTACGGGGTCCAGGTCGCTGCCATACAGATTCACAATGATTTGCTGCGCCGTTTCCGGCCTTCGCGCAATGAGTGCTGCGAGTGCTTCGACAAAAGCACCCATGTTGCGGCTCTTGGACAGCGAACCAAAGTGCCCTAGCTGCATTCGCCCCCAGTTTGGGCGGTGTGTTGGAGCGCTGGGATGTGCGGGAGCACTTACGCCGCAATGCACCCAGAAACCGCGCCCGGTCAGTTCGGCATGTCGCAACAACGCCCCCTCAAAAGCCCCGCGGGTCAGCCACCAGGCTAGATTGGCGTGCTGGCAAATCAGTGCTTCGGTCTTGGCAATGCGACGGGTGTTGCGGTTGGGCGATACGTGGTCGGGCTGATGCATGGGGTCATGCACTTCTGCAATCCACGCAATTCCGGTGAGGCGCTTGAGCCAATAACCGGCCCAGTGCGCACTATAGGCACCCCCGGTAGAGTAGATCACGGTTGGCTGGCGAAGTCGGATGACACGCAGCCCCAGGACGATGGCACTCAAAGCCCATGAGGCATTGTTTTGCAGACCAAAGGCGATGCGTTCCACCACGATAAAAGGTGCCAGAACGGTGGCGACCAGCGCCGTCAAAATCCGGTACCAAAAACCCCTGCCGATCCGTTCACTGATCAAATGCCGTGCGTCAAACCGCAGTGCGGATGGGCCCATGGAATAGGCCTGGATATGTGGGTGTTCCGTGGCCCGCCGACCTGTTGGTGCGCTGATCACGATGGGAGTGATTCCGTGGGCCATCAACAAGGGTATCTTGTCCACAATGACTTGGCTGGCGGCGCTGCCATCCATGTTGAAACAGTGAGACAGAATCAGCCAACAGGTCGGCGAAGAAGGCGGTGGGCTGGTGGCTCTATCCATGGGGTCGGGCGGCAAGGCGCTCACGCTGGCGAATGGTCGCATACAGAAGAACAATGGACAAGGCAAAGAACGCGGTTTGCATCGAGATGGTCAGCAGGCAATCGGTAAGACCAAACAGGATGTAAGACAAGATGGTCACGATGCCGGCATACGCCGTGGACCGGATTCGCGGGTCTGCAGCGCGAAAACGCTTGCAAAAAGCGACCAAAAACCCGACGTAGACCGCCAACACCGCAAGGGCGCCAGCAATGCCAGTTTCGGCCAACAAGAACAGCATTTCGTTATGGCTGTGTTTGAACCCGGCCGCCCACTGCGTCATCTCTTGTGAATCGGCCATTCTTTTAAATTCCAGCGGCAGGTTGCCACGCCCAACCCCCAGCCAGGGGTGGTCGAGGAATACACGGGCGGATGCACTCCAGATTTGAAAACGTGTGCCAATCGAACTATCGGCTGCTGCGCTGGATTGGGATGACAGGTCCTGGATCGTCACGCGAAGGCGATCTTTCAACACAAACGCCACCGATCCCGCCAGCACCACGGCAGCGATGCCGACCCACACCACGTGGGCGCGCTGCATGATCCCCTTTTGTCGATAAGAAAAAAAATAGAGAACACAGGCCAGAGGCAACACCAGCAGCACGGCCCGTGATTCGCTGGCAACAGCAGCCCCAGCCCCCGCCAGCATGGCAATCCAAAGAGCGACCCGCTCGCCCAGCCTTTTTTGCGACCGATCGGGCAGGGCCGAAAACGCCAGAATCAGGGCGATACAGGCAAACGGGATCGGGTTGGTAAAACCATTGGTGGCCCGGTTGAAATGGGCGGCATTGGGCAGGTTCACCGTCCACAGCGCCCAGGCTGCGGCAGCCATGGCACCCAGGGCACAACCCCAGCGGTATTCGATAAAACTCGGGGCCTCCACACGTGTCAAAAAAACCAGAATCGGAGCCACCAGCATGAAGCGGGACGGCGCATCGAACTCGGGCCAGGGGAACTGCCCCAACCAGACGAAACCCAACAACACGGAGGCTGGATACAGAACCAGTGACCAGGCCAGAAGCCGCTCCTCCACTGTCAGCGGTTGGGCCCGGACTTTGACCAGCTTGACCAGTGCAAGGCCCAGCAGCAAAACCAGGCACAGTTGCATCACGGATTTGACTGCTAGAACGCTGGCGGGTGCCAAAAAGACCAGGAGTCTTGTCAGGTTTAGCGGCAGTTTCTCAAGTTGGGTCATGGGGCATTTCACAAACCTCAATGCGAACCGCACGGGTCTTGGGGATGGCGTCGAGCGTGTGGGTGTGCATGGCGGCGAAGTTTAACTTCTGGGTTTGCGGCCCGCAGCTGACTCCCATGCAGGCTGGAGCCACACGCCACTGACGGCGCGTTTTTCAAACGAGATTTCCGCAACGACCCACTTGAAATCAAATCCGGAATCCTTAGTTCTGTATGCGAACCGGCTGGAACTGGTCTCTGCCGGTGTTTTTCAACCCATCGGAGGACACACCATGTATGTATCTTTGTGGAACCAGCCGAGCAATCTGTTCGGTCAGTTTGAACTTCTGCGCCGGGAGCTGGATGAGGCATTTGGCGCGTCGGGCCTGCCCAGCAGCATCCGATCGGTCACGCCGGGCACGCTGCCTGCGATTAATGTCGGCCGCACTCCAACCAGCATCGAGGTGTATGCCTTTGCACCCGGCATTGACGCGTCCAAGCTGGAGATCACGCTGGACCGAGGCGTCTTGCGTATCGCAGGTGAGCGTGCATCGGCCATTCCCGATAAGGGCACTCCCGTGCAGATTTATGCCCGCGAACGGGTAGCGGGCAGCTTCTCCCGCACGGTCTCGTTGCCGGATGACATAGATCCCACCAAGGTGAATGCCAATTACCGCGACGGTGTATTGCAGATCAGCATCGCACGTCGCGAAACCAGCCAACCCACGCGCATCACCGTGCAGTGATACGCATGTTCAGTACGCAAGGAGAAAGGACCATGAGCAACAACACCGCTACTACCAAACCAGTCACCCGCACAGCATCTGCCGAGCAGGACCCGCAGCAACGCGCCGTGCTCCCCGCAGTTGATGTGTTTGAAGACGCATCCGGCATCACGTTGCTGGCTGACATGCCTGGGGTGTCCAAAGAGCAACTGGAGCTGAAGGTGGAGGGCGAGGCCCTGCTGATCGAGGGTGGCATGCAGCAACGCACCCCCGAGGGCCTGGAAGCCATTTACGCCGAAGTGCGGGTGCCACGTTACCGCCGCAGCTTCACGCTGAGCCGCGAGCTGGATACCACCCGCATTGAGGCAGTGTTGAAAGATGGTGTTTTGAACTTGCGCATCCCCAAACAGGCACACGCGCAGCCGCGCAGGATCAATGTCACAGCGGGTTGAGCGGCGGGGTGGTTAGAACGTATCCGACTGCATCTTCGAATGAATGAAAGGATGAACCATGACCAAACTTGCCGAGCAAATCAAGCAGGGTGCGGATCAGGCATGGGAGTCTTTGTCGGACGGCTGGCGTGAGCTCAGTACCCGCGCCAGTGGTGCGCTGACACGCTTCTGGCCTTCGGCGACGCAGCCCACCGACAACTCGCCTGGCAGCGCACTGGATGCGCCGCCACAAAGAAAAAGATCGCACATGACCGGATGGGCATTCCTGGCCGCCGATGTGTTCGAAAGCGCCGACACGGTGACCGTGCGCATCGAAGCGCCCGGAATGCGACGCGAAGACTTCAACGTTGCGCTGAACGGTGACGTGTTAACCGTGTGGGGCGAAAAACACATCGACCGTGAATTGGCCGATGGACAGTGGCGCGTGGTGCAGAGCGCGTACGGCAACTTCCGCCGCGACGTGGTCTTGCCCGTGGCAGTCCAGGCGGACAAGACCAAGGCCAGCTACCGTGACGGTGTGCTGCGCATAGAGCTGCCAAAGTCTGAAGAGCCCCGCCCTCGGCGCATTGCGGTGCAGACCGCTGCATGAAACTGCGGGGGCCACCATGCGCCGGGGTGTTTTCCTTACACTCCGGCGCTGCGCGCTGTTTGATCAAATTTTCTCAAAGCTGATCGCGGCCCGACATTGAAGGCCGACCCACGATGGTTTAGGCGGCGTTTCCTGGGCGATACTTGACTGCACCGGGTCAACACGCCTACGCACTTCTTGCCTGGCCTTTTCAATTGGCTTTTTCAACTCACAATGACTTTTTTTTCATCCATCTGTCGTGCCGCAAAACTGATTGCCGCAGGCTTGGCGCTCCAGACAACTTTAGCCAGCGCTCAGTCGATTGGTCAGCCATTGGCCAGCATTGCGGTGCCGTCAGACACGCCCTATGTCGGAACCATTGCCCTTGATGTCGACCTGACAGACCTGGATCGTCGCATCATGGACGTGCGCGAAACTCTGCCGGTCAAACCCGGCGCTTTGACGCTGCTGTACCCGCGCTGGTTGCCCGGCTCCCATTCACCCGCCGGATCCGTGACCAGAATGGCCGGCTTGCAGATCACGGCCAATGGCAAACCGGTTGCATGGACGCGCGACACCTTAGACGTTTACGCCTTCCACCTCCACGTGCCCGACGGTGTCAGCACACTCAACATCGCCTTTCAGCATCTGTCGCCTGTCTCCCCGGCTGCAGGCCGCGTGGTGATGACACAGGAGATCATTGGGCTGCAATGGAATACTGTGGTGCTGTACCCTGCCGGTCACTACGCCTCCGCGATTCAAACCCAGGTGTCGGCCAAACTACCCCATGGTTGGCAGACCGCCAGTGCGCTGGACATTGCCTCGCGAGAGGGTGACCATATTGCGTTTAAGTCCACCAGCCTGGAACGCCTGGTGGATTCGCCCCTGTGGGCTGGCAAGTACACCAGACGTTTTGAACTTGACCCAACCCATAAAGCACCGGTATATCTGACGGTGTTTGCGGACTCGCCGGCCAGCCTGGAGGCGGCACCCGAACACATCGCAGCGCACAAGCAACTGGTGCGGTAAGCCGACGCCTTGTTTGGCGCACGCCACTTCGCACGTTATGAATTCCTGCTGGCGCTGAGCGAACGTTTTTCCGCCATTGGGTTGGAACACTCAGAGTCCAGCGAAAACGGCGTGCGTCCCAATTACTTTACGGAGTGGAAAAAGGAAAATGGCGCGCGCACGTTGTTGCCCCACGAATACACCCATTCTTGGAACGGCAAGTTCCGACGGCCCAGCGACTTGTGGACCCCCAACTTCAACACGCCGATGCAAGACCGCCTGTTGTGGGTCTATGAAGGGCAAACCCAATACTGGGGTTTTGTATTGGCTGCACGTTCAGGCCTTATGCCGCTTGCCGATGCGCTGGAAAGCCTTGCCATGACAGCGGCCGGTTTGGACACCCGTGCTGGACGCAACTGGCGCAATCTGCAAGACACCACCAACGAGCCGATTGTCAGTGCGCGGGCCCATCAGGATTGGCCCGACTGGCAGCGCCGCGAGGAGTACTACAACGAGGGCCAGATGATCTGGCTGGATACCGACACCAAAATTCGCGAACTCACACAAGGCACCAAGAGCCTGAACGAAGTGGCCAAGGCATTTTTTGGTGTAGAGGACGGTCGGGTCACGGCGCTGACCTACGATTTTGATGACTATGTGAAAGCCTTGAATGCCGTTGCGCCGTTTGATTGGGCCCACTTCCTGCGCGAACGCCTGGACACCCATTCGGGCGCCACGCTGCTGGACGGCATCAAACGCGGTGGCTGGAAGCTTGTTTTCACCGAGAAGCAAAGCGATTTGGCCAGAGCAAACGAGACCACACACCGCACGACCGACTTTTTCTATTCACTGGGCTTTGGCATCGACAGGGACGGCAAACTCACCGGTATCAAATGGGGTGGGCCTGCGTTCAAGGCCGGCCTAACCGGTTCCATGCAACTGATAGCCGTGAACTCCCACAGCTACAAAGCGGAACTGTTGCGCGATGCCATCACCAAGGCCCAGGATGGCAGCGGGATAGAACTGCTCCTCAAGTTTGAAGACCGCTTCAAAACTGTCAAGATCGATTACCGCGGTGGTCTGCGGTATCCCAAGCTCGAACGTGTTGACGGCACGCCGGATCGTCTGACGGACATCCTGACATCCGTTCAATGAGCTGACAATTTCCTCGGTGGAGCAGTGATGACGGCGCGTGGACCCGTAGATCGCTATCAAATAAATAGCTGGTTACGCAATGTTTTCGGGGGCTGGAGGTATATTTCGTTTACAACTCTGTCCGCAGCGACCAGATCTCCGGGAACAGCACCACATCCAGCATTTTGCGCAGATAAGTAACGCCACCGGTGCCACCGGTGCCACGTTTGAAACCGATGACGCGCTCCACGGTAGTCACATGGCGGAAGCGCCACAGGCGGAAAGCGTCTTCCAGATCGGTCAACTCTTCGCCAAGTTGGTAAAGATCCCAATGCGCTTTGGGGTCGCGATAGACCTGAAGCCAGGCTTGCTCGACCTCTTTGCTGGCCGCGTACGGTTGTGACCAGTCGCGTTGTGTGTGTGTGGCGGGCACGGCAATGCCGCGGCGCGCCAGCAGGCGTAACGATTCGTCATACAGCGACGGCGCCACATATGCAGCCTGCACCAGGGCCAGGCGCTCGGGCGCGTGGGCATGGGGTTGCAGCATGGCGGCGTTTTTATTGCCCAACGCGAATTCGATACAACGGTACTGGAAGCTCTGGAAGCCGCTGCTCTGGCCCAGGTAGGGCCGCATGGCCGAGTACTCGGGTGGCGTCATGGTGCCCAGCACGTCCCAGGCGTGGACGAGCTGTTCCATGATCTTGCTGACGCGCGCCAGCATCTTGAAGGCAGAGCCCAGTTCATCGTTGGCAATATTCTTAATGGCGGCGGTCAGCTCGTGCAGCATGAGTTTCATCCACAGTTCGCTGGTCTGGTGCTGGATGATGAATAACATCTCATCGTGTGTGGGCGACAGTGGCTTTTGTGCCGACAGGATGGTGTCGATGTGCAGGTAGTCGCCATAACTCATGCTTTTGCTGAAGTCGAGTTGCGCTTTTTCTTCGGCGACGATGGATTCACCGGCGGGTTTTCCGCTCATGGGGCAGCCAGAGGTGGTTTGGGTCATGAAGGTAGTTCCAAATGTGTCTTGTCCAACTGTGTGTGCGGGCGGACGCAGAGGGTGCAGAGGCGGCGTCCTCATGGTGCCAAATGCGCACAAATCGGCCGCCCCCTCCACACCCTCTGCGTCTTACGTGACTGCGTGCTTCTGATGGAATTCAGGTTTCTTCCATTCTTCGGTGTTCAGCACTTGGCGCAAATGCTCCACCGCATTCCATACGTCTTCAAATCCGATGTACAGCGGCGTGAATCCAAAGCGCAGGATGTCCTTGTGGATGCCGCCATCACCAGCGCGGAAGTCGCCTATCACGCCGCGAGCAATCAGCGCCTGCACGATGGCAAAGGCGCCGGAGCCCCCGGCCGCGTGTTCCCGTGTCAGGCAGACCTGCGAGCCGCGTTGTGCATGCTCGCGTGGTGTGGCAAGGCCCAGGCCAAAGCCCACGCAGCGTTGTTCCACCAGCGCAATATACAAGTCGGTCAGGGCCAGCGACTTGGCGCGTAACGCCGCCATTCCACCCAATGGCTCGGCCGCCGCAAAGCCGTCCAGCCCACACTCCAGCAGCGACAGGCTGACGATGGGTTGCGTGCCGCACAGGTAGCGGGTGATGCCAGCAGCGGGTTGGTAGTCGGGCGTGAATGCAAACGGACTGGCATGTCCCCACCAGCCGGACAGCGGCTGCCAGAAGCGGTCTGCATGCCGGCGGTTGACCCACACGAAGGCCGGTGCGCCGGGGCCGCCGTTCAGATACTTGTAGCCGCAGCCAATCGAGAAGTCGGCCTTCGCGCCGGTCAGGTCCACCGGCACCGCACCCGCGCTGTGCGCCAGGTCCCACACCACCAGCGCGCCGGCAGCGTGTGCGGCAGCGGTGACGGCCGCCATGTCGTGCATGGCGCCGGTGCGGTAGTTCACGTGGGTCAGCATCAGGATCGCCACGTCGGACGTCAGCGCGGCGGTGATCTCCTCTGGCTCCACGAGCTGCAGCGTGTAGCCGCGCTCTTTGCACAGGCCCTGTGCAATGTAGAGGTCGGTGGGGAAGTTGCTGCGTTCGCTGA
>ERZ724517.474-NODE-474-length-24129-cov-4.396943_pt1 | contig 24129 bp, 19 predicted proteins | sample MGYA00376050_ERZ724517 | MGnify/ENA primary metagenome ERZ724517 (study PRJEB28724, sample SAMN07190886) | activated sludge metagenome | isolation source: activated sludge of sewage treatment plant in Hong Hong | place: USA: Christiansburg, Virginia | collected... | reverse complement strand
ATATCAAAGAGAATGTTCATGATGAAAACCCGCCACTCGTTTAAAAATGCTATTGCACTTGTCACGGGTGCTGCCTCGGGCATTGGGTGTGCGCTGGCACAGGAGCTTGCGCGTGAAGGGGCTCATGTGATTGTCGCAGACATCCAGTTGGCGTTGGCCGAGTCGGTGGCTGCGGGCATCAATCATGCCGGTGGTAGCGCAGAAGCGGTGAACCTGGATGTGACGGATGCCTTGGCTTTTGCAGAGCTGGTTAAACGCGTGAAGGAAGAGCGGGGGCGAATCGATTATCTGTTTAATAATGCCGGCATCTGGATCAGTGGCGGTATCAAGGACTACGCGCTAGCGGATTGGCAAAAGATTATCGCGATTAACCTGATGGGTGTTATCAACGGTGTGCAGGCGGTTTACCCGTTGATGATAGCCCAGGGGTTTGGACACATCGTGAATGTGGCATCCATGGCTGGCCTCACGCCTTCAGCGGGAATGGCAGGATACAGTGCTACCAAGCATGCGGTGGTCGCCTTGTCGCAATCGTTGCGCGTGGAGGCCGCTTTTCACGGTGTGGATGTCTCTGTGCTTTGCCCGGGAGCCATCCGCACGCCGCTATTAAAAAATGGCGGGACGTATGGCAAGCAGTTAGGCGCCACCACCGATGCGCAGGCTTTAGCGGACTGGGAGAAAATGCGACCGATGGATGCGGATATCTTTGCCAGAAAGGCGCTTGAAGCAGTTGCCAAAAAACGGGTCATTATCATTGTGCCGGGCTGGTATAAGCTGCTGTGGTGGTTGGCACGTTTAGCGCCACAGTTGATTCTGAAAGGCTCCTCAACCCAGTACAAAGAGCAGCATCTGGATCGAGAAAAAATGGGTCAGGGTTAATTGTTATGACAGCTGCCTGTGTGATAAGGCAAAAAAAAGCCCGACTCTCTGGGGGGAGAAAATCGGGCAAAGACCATTAAGGAGTGAAACATTCAAGGAACTTACCCTTTGGATAGATTGCTCTACCCAACCTACCTGTCGTGTGGGGGGGGTGACAGGAAGGCGAGGTTAGTATCCATCAATCCCATGGAATATCCAAGCCCCTGTCCCCAACTTTTTGGGTTGCGTGGTTTTGGGGGGGTAAGCTGCTAGAATCTGCCCCCTATAATCTGTTGCTTTTAAAGGGGTTTGCCGTGTTCAGGATCCAGACGTTCAACAAGATCTCAGTCAACGGACTCAACCAGTTCGGGCGGGACCAGTACGAGGTGGCCAGTGAAATGGCGCATCCTGACGCCATCCTGCTGCGCAGCCACAAGCTGGCAGCCGCGGACGTGGGGGGCACTGTGCGGGCTATAGCGAGGGCTGGGGCCGGTGTGAACAACATCCCCGTGAAGGACATGACCGGGCGCGGCATCGTGGTCTTCAACACCCCGGGCGCCAACGCCAATGCGGTCAAGGAGCTGGTGCTGGCAGCGATGCTCCTGGCCTCGCGCGACATCATTGGCGGCGTGCGCTTTGTGCAGGACGAACAGAAGGAGACCGATGACGCGGCCTTATCCAGGCTGCTGGAAGCCGAGAAGAAGCGTTTTGCCGGCAATGAACTGGCGGGCAAGACGCTGGGTGTGGTGGGGCTGGGTGCAATAGGCGCGCTTGTCGCCAACATGGCGCTGGACCTGGGGATGCAAGTGCTGGGCTATGACCCTGCGATCTCCGTGGATGCTGCATGGCGTTTGTCGCACCGCGTGCAAAGGGTAGAGAACCTGCACAGCCTGGTGTCGCGTGTTGATTTTATTTCCTTGCATCTGCCTGTGCTGGATTCCACGCGCGGGCTGGTCAATGCCGAGCTGCTGAAGATGATGCGCCCCGGCACGTGCTTGCTGAATTTTGCACGCGAGGAAATTGTGGATAACGAAGCTGTGATCCAGGCGCTGGAGCAAAAACAGCTTGCAAAATACATCACGGATTTTCCAACACTGGCGTTGCTCAAGAACAGCAATGTGATCCCGATGCCGCATATAGGTGCGAGCACGGAAGAGGCAGAAGAAAATTGTGCGGTGATGGCAGCGGATCAGCTAAAAGATTTTCTGGCGAATGGCAATATCCGTAACTCGGTTAATTTCCCGGCGGTGTCGCTCGAAAGAACAGGCGGTTACCGTCTGGCCATTGCCAACCGGAATGTGCCCAAAATGCTTGGGCAGATTCTGTCTGTGATTGCAGACAACAATAGCAACGTTATCGACATGATCAACAAGAGCCGTGACGATATCGCCTACAACCTGATTGATATCGCGGCCAAACCGGATGACGCCATGCTGGACAAGATCCGCGCCATCGAAGGTATCGTCAACGTCCGCCTGGTTTGACTGTCGCTTGGTTTGACTGTCGCCTGGTTATGATTGGCGGCGTGGGATCAACCTGATCGGCATATCGTCGGAAGGCTTCGGCAGTGGCAGTGTCTGCATCCAGGGATCTTTCTGGTTGGTTCGCTCAAAGTCGAACTTCAGCATGAACTGGTGCAGGAAGCACTTGTATTCCATTTGCGAGAAATGCATGCCAATGCACTTGTGTGCGCCGCCACCGAACGGGTGAAACTGGAACGGGTGTTTTTTATGTTCGCCGCGTTCAAAACGTTCCGGGTCGAATGTGAAGGGATTGCTCCAGTATTCCGGCATGTAGTGAGAGTACCGGGAGAAAATAAACACTTGTGTATTGGCAGGTACTTTGTAGCCGGCCATTTCCACTTCGCGCACGGTGCGGCGCGGCAGTAGCGGCACGGAAGGTCGGATGCGTTGTGTTTCGTTGAACACCATCTGCATGTATGGGCCAGCTTCCAGTTGGTCGTAATTCAGTTCATCCACTCCCAGTGAAACACATTCTTCGTACAGCCGTTGTTTGATCTCGGGATGGCGCACCAGATAATAAATGGTGTGTGTCAGCGCAGCAGTAGTGGTGTCGTGTGCAGCGAACAGCAGGAACGCCATCTGGCCGATAATTTCTTCTTCTGTGAAAGATTCGCCGAGTTCATTTTTTTCCTTGCAGAAATACGTCAACACATCTGTGCCGTTTCCGGCGCGACGTGCAGGAATCAGTGAGCGGATAAAACTTTGCAGCACTTCCTTGCCTTTTAATCCCCTGTGATAAGTGAAGCCGGGCAGGTTGATCGGGCGGATAAACATCAGGCCTTTGACGACATCCAAGAAAGCCTGGATCAGCTTCTGCATCTGTGCGCCACGTTCCTGCACGCCAACAAAAATATCGGCCGCAACTTCCAATAGCTGGTTCTTCATATGGTCGAAGAACTTGATCTCGCTCTCGTTGCGCCATTCACCCATTGCCCGGCGGTAGATGAAGTTGATGCGGTCGGTGTACAGCTGCATGGCGTCATTCTTGAACGCGCTTTGCATCAGCCTGCGCTGGTGGCGGTGATGGTCAAAATCGAGCATCGCCAGATTCTGGTCCATGAAGCGGCCGACGCGATCCTGGAAACCCATCCGGGAGGAGAAATCACGGTTCGGGTCGAGGAAAATCTGTTGTGCCAGATCCGGCCCCAGCGCCAACACGCCTTTCAGGCCAAAGGAGTTGAGTGTGGAGAGTGGGCCGTATTGTTTGTAATGGCGGTCTGCCAGTGCGTATGTGTCTTTGATGAAGCCGATGTTGTGGCCAATGAGCGGCAATCCCATATCGCCGGGGATGCCACGCAGGTCTTTATTGTCTGGTTGCAGCATGTAGTCAGCGAGTGCGTAGCTCGCAGCGGGCAGCTTGTCTGGCATGGTGCAAAACCTCCGGGTATTGGTGGCATGATCCTATATTTCGATACGGATCGTATCAATATGATATAGGGATGACAGGTGTCTGGGGCAAGCAATATGAGGGCATGGCCGCCGCTGTTTCCAGCGTGTAGAATGCGCGATTGCTCAGTAATAACATTAAGTGGCTTGTTTGCCAAACCTGCAAAAACTGTCTTTTTATATCAACAAGTTAGCAGGATTTTCTAAGGAACTGGATTAAAAGGTTTTCATCGCTATGCGGCTTAAACACGTCAAGTTGGCCGGGTTCAAATCCTTTGTTGACCCGACCACAGCTACCTTTCCCAGCAACCTCACGGCCATCGTGGGGCCAAACGGCTGCGGCAAGTCGAATATTATCGATGCGGTGCGTTGGGTAATGGGGGAATCCTCTGCCAAGAACTTGCGTGGCGAGGCGATGACCGACGTTATCTTCAATGGATCCAATAACCGGAAGCCGGCGGGCCAGGCCAGTGTTGAGCTGATCTTTGATAATTCAGACCACAAGTTACTCGGCGAATACGCCGCTTACAGCGAGATCTCGATTCGCCGCCTGGTGACACGCGACGGCCAGTCACTGTACTTCCTGAATGGTACCAAGTGCCGTCGACGCGATATCACCGACATCTTTCTTGGCACAGGCCTTGGCCCACGCAGTTATTCCATCATTGAACAGGGCATGATTTCACGGCTGATTGAAGCAAAGCCTGAAGACTTGCGTGTATTCATTGAAGAGGCTGCCGGTATTTCCAAATACAAGGAGCGCCGCAAGGATACGGAAAGCAGGATGAAGCGCACGCGCGAAAACCTTGAGCGCCTGACAGATATCCGTGACGAACTGGAGCGCCAGTTATCCCATTTGCAGCGTCAGGCTGCCGCTGCGGAGAAATATGGCATCTATAAAGAAGAGGAACGGTTGCTGAAAGCGCAACTGGCTGTGCTGCGCTGGAAAAAACTGGATGGTGAAGTGGGTCAGCGCGACCAGTTGATTCGTGAGCTGGAAGTGCAGGTAGAGGCGCTGGTCACGGAACAGGTATCGATTGATACGCGTATCGAAAAACTCCGCGCCGATTTTACTGACCAGACTGATCGTCTTAATGAAGTGCAGGCGCGTTATTACGCGAGTGGTTCTGACGTCGCGCGTATCGAACAAACTATCCAGTTCAACCAGGAGCGTGCGCGCAGTTTGCGTGATGATCTGGCGCAAACAGACAGCGGCATCACAGAATCTGTGCGCCTGCTGGCGCAAGATGAAGAAAAAGCCAGTTTGTGGCGTGGCGAACTGGATGAATTGTTGCCTGAGCTGGAAATGGGCCGCGAATCAGAACTGGAATTATCCGAAAGGTTGGCGCAGGCCGAACAGGCCATGCAGCGTTGGCAACAAGAGTGGGATGATTTTAACCAATCGGCCAATGCACCGCGTCAGCAGGTTGAAGTACAACAATCACGGTTGTTGCATTTTGAAAAATCACTCGCACGGATGAATGAGCGGATTGAGCGCCTCGAGCAGGAAAAAAACAACCTGATCGACGGCCCGGAAGAGCAGGAAATTCTTTTGCTGCGTGAGCAATTGGCTGAACTGGATGCGCGGCACGAAGACAAGCAATCGCAGCATGACAGTGTGATGGAGAGTATCAGCAAGCTGCGTGATGGCAATGCGCAACTGGTGCAGTCACTCGATGAGTCCCGCTTGCAATTGCAGGCGCTGACTGGACGTGAAGCATCGCTGCAAGCATTGCAACAGGCCGCGCTCGGCAACCAGAATGCAGAAATCAATGAATGGCTTGCCCAGCAGCAATTGGGCAGCCATAAACGTCTTGCAGAAAAATTGCGCGTCAATGGCGGTTGGGAAACTGCGGTTGAAACGGTGCTGGGAAGTTACTTGCAAGCGGTGTGTGTCGATCGCATAGATGCACTGGCACAAAATGCCAGTGCGTTGCGAAAAGGCACGCTTGCATTGATCGCGCCAGCCAATCCTGCGCAGTCATCAACAAAAGCAAACGCACTGGCCGAACAGGTCACCGGTGCAGACGAGGCCAAAACCCTGCTGGCAAGTGTGCATTGTGCGGATTCCCTGGACGCAGCATTGGCTATGCGGTCGCAATTGGCGGCGGGTGAATCGGTTATCACGCGTGAAGGTATCTGGCTGGGCGCTAACTGGTTGCGTGTGGCACGAGATGCGGATGTAAACAGCGGCGTACTGGCGCGCAAACTTGAACTGGAGCAATTGGCCAGGCAGCTGTCAGAAACAGAAAAACTTGTGACAGGTCTCGACGAGAAGCTACAGGTTTCTCGCGGACAACTGGCGGAACAGGAAGCAACACAAGAGTCAACTCGCCGTGAACTGGCAGAGCTGACACGCCAGCACAGCGAAATGCGTGCGCAACTGTCAGCGCGTGAAGCGCGCGTGGAACAGATGTTGGCGCGAAGGGATGCGCTCGTGCAGGAAGTCAGTGAAATTCATGAGCAGCTGTCCCTGGAAAAAGAAGGGCAAGCTGAAGCGCGTGCCATTCTGGAAGAAGCCATTGAGGGCATGGAGCGCGACACCCAGCAGCGTGAGAATTTGCTGAATGTGCGTGACCGCAACCGTCAGGCGCTGGATGATGCGCGCCAGAAAACACAGCACCAGCGCAACCGTGCACATGAGCTGGCGATGCGCGAGCAGTCACTGCGCACACAAGTGGATGCGATGACGCAATCTATCGAACGCTTGCGCCAACAAGTGGAGACATTGAATGAGCGGCGCGCACAATTGCGTGAGAGCCTTGAGCACAGCGATGATCCGCTGGATGAATTGCGCTTGCAGCTGGAAGAGAAATTGCAGCAGCGCTTGCAGGTAGAAGAGGAATTGAAAAACGCACGCATCGTCCGTGATGAAGTCGAGCACGATTTGCGTGATGTTGAGCAGCGCCGGTCGGTTGCTGACCGGAATACCCAGGGCGCGCGTTCACGTCTGGAACATGAACGCATTGCCGCACAGGAAGCGCAGATTCGCCGTAAAACACTCGATGAACAGCTGGATGAAACAGAATTCGACCGCGAGAAGTTGTTACAGGAATTGCCGGAAGATATCAGCGAAGACCGTTGGGTAGCAGACCTGGAACAGGTGTCTGTCCGGATTGCGCGTCTGGGGCCGCTTAACCTGGCTGCTATTGATGAATACAAATCACAATCTGAGCGCAAGACTTATCTTGATGCGCAGAATGATGACCTGCAGGAAGCTCTGCAGACGCTGGAAAATGCCATCCGCAAGATTGACCGTGAAACGCGCACACGCTTCAAGGAAACGTTTGACAGCATCAACAGCGGCTTCCAGGAATTATTCCCGAAAGTATTTGGCGGCGGCCATGCTTACCTGGAATTGACGGGCGAGGATTTGCTGGATACCGGTGTGTCGATCATGGCGCGCCCTCCCGGCAAGCGCAACAGCACAATCCATTTGCTGTCTGGTGGTGAAAAAGCCATGACTGCCATCGCACTGGTGTTCTCGATTTTCCGTCTGAATCCAGCGCCTTTCTGTATTCTCGACGAGGTGGATGCGCCGCTGGATGATGCAAACGTCGGGCGCTATTCGAAAATGGTGGTAGAGATGAGTGAGAAGGTGCAATTTATCTTTATCACACACAATAAAGTTACGATGGAAGCTGCCAATCAGCTCATGGGTGTGACGATGCACGAGCCGGGCACTTCAAGGCTTGTGTCGGTGGATGTAAACGAAGCGGTAGAACTGGCCGCTGTATAACGGTGATGCAGTCTTTGTCCAATTGAGGGAATATGTATGCGTTGGTTAGGGCTGCTAGTCTGTGTGTTCGTCGTCAGTACTGCCCGGGCCGATGTGCGGCATTCGGTGGTACAGGTTTTTAACCAGAGCCGGGAAGTCAATTTCCAGTACCCGTGGCAGAACGGCAATATCAATTCCGGTTATGGAACGGGTGTCGTGATTGCGGGCAACCGGATACTCACCAACGCGCATGTCATTGATAACAGCCTGCAGTTGCAGGTTCGCAAAGTCGGGTCCGACAAGAAATACCAGGCCAAGGTAGCGTTTATTTCTGATGAGCGGGATCTGGCTATCATCACGGTTAATGATCCGGATTTCTTCCGTGATACCGAAGTGTTGGAATTGGGTGCGTTGCCGTTGTTGGGTGATGAGGTAACCACTTACGGGTTTCCTGTCGGCGGTACACAACTTGCCATTACACGAGGTATTGTGTCACGCATTGATTACGATTATTACGCGTTTTCCGGTTATCCCAATCTTGTTTGCCAGATTGATGCAGCGATCAATCCGGGTGCCAGTGGCGGGCCAGCTATTGTGAATGGCCGTTTGGCAGGTCTCAACTTCCAGGGTCTGGAGCGGGCCGACAATGTTGGTTACATCATTCCGCCGCCAGTCATTGAGTCATTCCTGAAAGATATTGAGGATGGCAAGGTCAATGGTGTGCCTGAGATTGCATTTGTTACCCAGCCCACTGAAAACCCGCAATTGCGTCAGCGCTATGGTCTGGATGAAAAAGATGGCGGTGTGCTGATTGTCAGTTTGTCGGGTTTTGAAGAAGAGAAAGCGTTGCTGAAAGTTGGTGATGTAGTAATCGCTATGGATGGCCAGCTGGTCGGCAATGACAGCACAGTGCGTTTTGCAACGGCAGACAGGATTGACAGCAATATCCTGATTGCACGCCGCCAGGTTGGCGAGTTTTTGCCATTGACGATTATTCGTGAAGGAAAAAAAATTGACCTGAATTATCCCTTGACGTACACGTTAAAGGATTCACGGATTGTGCCCGGACACCAATCCAATCTGGTGCCAGATTATGAAGTGATTGGTGGGCTGGTTGTTGTTGAAGTCAATGAAGACATGATGCGCGGCTGGAAATTTGTGCCGCCATCTGTTGATCTGCAGCGCTATGAATACCGTCGTACAGGCAGTGCAGAAACAGATCGTGTTTTGATGGTTGTGAGTGTATTGCCTGATGAAATCAATCTGGGTTATGAGCAATCACGTTTTGGTGTGATAAAAACAGTCAACAATGTTCCTGTCTCTAACCTCAAGCAGGTGAGGGAGCAGTTGAATAGACCTGAAGGCGATTATGTGGTGCTGGGTTTTGCGCCCCACAATTCGCAGATCACTTTCTCCCGCAAAGCGTTGGCAGAGCGCATGTCTCCGATAGCAGAGCGTTACGGACTGAAGGTTGAGCAGGCACCGCCAGCCACGCCCTGATATGTCGCCATTGGTGCTGATTCTTGACCAGGGCGGGCATAGCACCCGCGCGCTGGTTTTTGATGGGGCAGGTGCGCTGGTGGCGCAGGCCAGTCAGGCCATCAACACTGTTACCAGACAGCCTGGCTGGATAGAACAGGATGCTGCTGACATTGTGGCGTCACTGCACGCTGTATTGGCGCAAGTGGCTAACCAACTCGGCGTGCGCTGCCAGCACCTGAGTGCCGCCGGGTTGATCGTGCAACGCTCCAGTCTGGTGGCCTGGAACAGGCTATCGCTTCAACCACTTTCCCCGGTACTCAGTTGGCAAGACACCCGTCATAGCGCATGGCTGGATGACATTCTGGTGGGCAAGCGCGATGTTATCCGTGATAAAACCGGGCTGTATCCCAATGCGCATTACGGTGCCAGCAAAATACGCTGGTTGCTGGATAACGTCCCGGCTGTAAAAAACGCTGCGGAAAATCATGTCTTGTGTATCGCGCCGCTGGCCAGTTTCCTTCAGCAGCAGCTGACACATCCGGTCGAGCCCGTGGTTGATGCTGTGATAGCGTCACGCACAATGTTGACAGAAATATCGGCAATGACATGGTCGCCAGCATTGCTGGATTTATTTGGTATTCCGTTAGCTATTTTGCCAGTGATCATGCCAACACTGGCTGACTACGGTGATTTACGTGTAGGAAATTGCAATGTTCCGCTTCGATTGCTGGGTGGCGACCAGAGTTTTTTTGCAGTATCACATGGCATTCTATTTAGTGAGGATGTTGTTTTTATCAATGCAGGGACCGGTGCATTTATCCAGCAAAAAATGCCGGCAGCATCTGTTCCAAATGCCATGTTGTGTGCGCCCCTGTTAATAGCGGAAGACCCGGCTAATAATATTGTGGTTGCCGAAGGGACTGTGAATGCAGCAGCAAGCGCATTGGACTGGTTCTGGCAGCGTATCGGGCTGACTTTTTCAACGGGTGACTGGCTTGCTGCTATAGCGCAAGCAGAACGTGATCCGGATTCCGTGCCGTACTTTATCAATCGAGTGACGGCTACAGGCTCGCCGGACTGGTTGCCCGCTGGTGAACCTGTCTTCTCGAAACCGTCATCCACAGGACTTGAGGCAGTGGCTGTGCTTGAGGCAATTGTCTTTGCGTTGCAACGTAACCTGGATTGCCTGAATCGGGTGCAAGGTTGTGGAAAGATTGTTCTCAGTGGCGGGTTGTCGAAACTGGATATTTTTTGTCAATGTCTGGCAGATGTTACGGAAAAAATGGTGCTGCGCAGTGATGATTTTGAGGCGTGTGCGCGCGGTGCAGCGATGCAATTGTTGCCAGAAATGGTTTCAGGCTTCGGCTATCGTGAATACATACCACGCAGAAACCCGGCGCAGAGGCAACGCTACCGACAATGGTCAGCGACAATGGATCTTTTGTCTTCTACAGGGTGATGCAGTCGCAGGTTGCGTGTGTCGGCTTTGCTTGTCGTCTTGCCAATTTTTTCCTGCACAATAGCCAGTAGTTTTTCAGCGGTGGCGCGATAAGCGGTCAGCTTTCCACCATACAAACTGACAAGTCCTTCATCTTCCAGTAACCGGACATCACGATCCCGCATGAAGGCGCGTTCATTTGACGCAGGAAGGACACGAATCCCGCTAAATTGTGCTTCAATATCGAGATTGGCTTGTGGAAAATGCTCCCTTACTGTATCCAGCAGATATTGCACTTCCTGTTCTGTAGGTTGCGTGTTTTCAGGTTTGCCGCTGAAAGCGGTTTCGGTGGTGCCCACCAGTGTCTTCCCATACCACGGCAAAACAAACACTGCACGGTGGTCTTGGGCCTCCAGATAAAAACATTCATGACTGATTTGCTGTTTGAGAATCAGGTGTGCACCTTGCACAAACTCAACCGGGAGTTGTCTGCTGCGTCCACAACGCTGGATCACATCATTTACCCATGGCCCTGCTGTATTGACCAGTATTTGGCAATTCACTGTTTTCAGCTCGCTGCCCTGGTGAATGTCCAGCAACCAGCCGGTGCTGTTTCTGGAAGCGGCCAGCAGCTCGGCAGGTTGCCATGCTTCACAGCCCAGATCGATGGCGCTATTCTTGACTGCCCTTGTTAATAGCCTGTCGTCCGTCTGCGCATCCTGATAGGCAAATACGGCTTGCAGGTTTTCAGTACAAAGCCCGGCAAGATTTTTCCATTCTGTACGAGAAAGCACCCTGAACTTTCCATGCGGATTGGCAAAGCCGGTAAACAGGCGGTAGAGCGAAAGGCCGGCAAAGATTTTCCATGGCGGGTAATGCGAGTCGCTGTAGAGTGGCAGGTAAAACCAGTTGATATGCGCAAGATCCGGGGCGTTTTTTAATAATAACTCCCGCTCTTGCAGGCACTCACGGACGAGTTTTAGCTGGCCTGTCTGCAAGTAACGCAAACCGCCATGCAACAACTTGCTTGATCGGCTTGAAGTGGCCCATCCCCAATCATTTTTTTCCAACAGCAAACACTGGTAACCGGCTGCGGCACACGCCTGCGCAACCCCGGCGCCATGGATGCCGCCGCCGACAATGACCACATCGTAAAAGCTTTGTGCATTCACAACAGTTCGCCAATAGCAAAGGTTTCAATGAATGAGGCGCCGCGATCCAGTAGTGATTGCGCCAATGGGATAGCGTCGATTTCATACACGGCAACAGCGCAATGCGGCATAAACAGGGAATCCCTGGCGGGTATTCTCTGGTAATTGCAAATGACCATCTCTGCATCCAGTTCTTTTGCGACGTTATGTCGCATTGTCCAGTCACGCAATACCGGCCCCAGTCTTGTGTACCCTGTCGATTTTGCGACGCGCAATGCGTCTATATCAAAACTGATCAGGATGCAGCGATCCATCACCGGAGCCAGTGTTTCACGAATGCGTTCAAGACAGAACGCTGCAGTGTATTCGCGCACAGCTTCTTCTTTCAGCTCTACCAGTACTTGTACAGCAGGGTGCTGTTGCAAGATGCGGACCAGCGCGGACAGTGCCGTAATCCTCACATCAGAAAACTGCTGGCGGAATCGCCCAGGCTCTCCAGCGGTCAGAGTGGCTAATGCATCAAAATGAAACTGGTTCAGTTTTCCCTTTTTGCCGGATATGCGTTTCAGGTGATCGTCGTGGTATAGCAATGGAATGCCATCAGCAGAAAATTGCACATCAATTTCAAAAAACAGCGCGCCGCATTCAATGGCTTTTTCTATCGCCAAAGGGGAATTTTCGGGGTAGTGGCGCTGGTAACCACGATGGGCAATCAATTTCCCGGCAGGGATACCATGAGGGGTTGGCATGCATTTCTCCGTCACGAGCTTCAAGTATACTGCCAGTGTGTTGATGCTGTCTGTGGAGTGCGCCATGAAGGTTGCTATTGTTCCTGTTACTGCTTACCAGCAGAACTGTTCGCTGATCTTGTGTGAGGAAACCCACGCCGTGGCAGCTGTCGACCCGGGTGGCGATATCGAACAACTGGAAGCGCAGATCAAGGAGATGGGGGGCAAACTCGCGGTAGTGTTGTTGACGCATGGGCACATGGACCATTGCGCACAAGCGCGTGTGTTGGCTGACCGTCATGGTGTGCAGGTTATAGGGCCGCATGAGGAAGACAGGTTCTGGATTGAGCAGTTGCCATCCACATGCCGGGCTGTAGGTTTTCCACCCACTGAAGCGTTTGAGCCAGACCGTTGGTTACACGATGGCGATACCGTGACTTTTGGCAATGTCACTTTGCAGGTGTTGCATACGCCGGGGCACACGCCAGGCCACGTGGTATTTTTTCATCCGGGTGAGAGGCTGGCGTTTGTGGGTGATGTATTGTTTCAGGGATCCATCGGCCGTACAGATTTTCCGCGTGGCGATTTTGACACGCTTATTCATTCTATCCGTGAAAAACTTTTTCCATTGGGTGATGACATAGCGTTTGTGCCAGGTCATGGGCCGCTCTCCACTTTTGGTGAAGAGCGCCAGACCAATCCATTTGTGAGTGGCGTCTATCGCTGATCAGTCAAGCCATTCCAGTGATAGGGCAATGCCATCTCAATGATGGTGACCACCGTGGCCATGCACATGGCCGTGATCCATTTCTTCTTGGGTGGCCGCACGTACTTCAACAACAGTCACATCGAAGTTCAGGTGTTGGCCTGCTAGCGGATGATTGGCATCAATCGTCACCATGTTGCCGTTGACTGCGGTCACTTCCACACGCTGCATGTAACCGGATTGGTCCTGTGCCTGAAATGTCATGCCTGGCTCGACAGTTTCAACGCCCTGAAACATTTCCATTGGCACTTGCTGGATCAGTTCCAGCACTGTGGCGCCATAACCGTCTTCCGGCGCGATACGTACAGTGAGCGTATCTCCGGCGCTTTTTCCCACCAGCGCATTTTCCAGGCCGGGAATAATATTGCCCGCACCTTGCAGATAGACCAGAGGATCAATATTGATTGAGCTGTCAATAACAGTGCCTTCATCATTGGTCAGGGTGTAGTGAATGGAAACAACACTGTTTTGGTCAATTTGCATAGTTTTTACTCGCTGGTTGGGAAAAGAAAATAGTGACGGAAGTTATCATCAGGAAGAAAGCGTTTTTTTGTAAGCAGTAATTGTAGGTGCCAAGCCGTGATAGAGCGCATCGACTGTGAGGGCATGGCCAATAGACACTTCCGACAGGTCGGGCAGGGCATTGACCAGCGCTGGCAGGTTGTCGAGATTCAGGTCGTGTCCGGCATTGACTCCAAGTCCTAATGCGCTGGCGTGCGAACTGGCCACGGCATGTTTCTGGAGTTCTGTGTTGATGCTGCTGACATCGCCATGCAGGCAGGCTTCCGCATAGGGGCCTGTATACAGTTCGATGCGATCAGCACCAATCGATTTTGCCAGTGAAATCTGTTCGCAGTCCGGATCCATAAACAGGCTCACGCGACACCCCCATGCTTGCAGTTGTGCAACAACAGGGCGTAAGCGTCCAGCATCGCGTTTCAGGTCAAACCCATGGTCAGAGGTGAGCTGTGCATCACTGTCGGGTACTAATGTGCATTGCGTCGGACGCGATTGTTCAACGAGTGCCATAAAGCCTGGATACGAACCGCATTGCGTAGTGAAAGGGTTGCCTTCAATGTTGAATTCTACCGCCGGGAAGTTTTCAAGCATGGACTTCAGTGCGGGAATATCGTCGGCACGAATGTGGCGTTGGTCCGGTCGTGGATGCACGGTGATGCCGTCTGCGCCATAAGCAATGCATTGTCGGGCGTAATGCAGCAGATCGGGAAAATTGCCACTGCGTGAATTGCGCAAGAGGGCAATCTTGTTGATGTTGATGCTAAGCGCCACCATGTTACGTGTGTATCAAGGCAGTTGTGTGGCGCTGATGATCAGTACGTCTTGCACTGGAACATCGCCGTGCATGCCGCGCTGTGCAGTGCGGGTCTGGGCGATTTTTTCAACTACATCCATGCCTTTTACGACCTGGCCGAAAACGGTATAGCCAGGTTTGCTGCCAGCCGCATCAAGATATGCATTGTCTACCAGATTGATAAAAAATTGCGCCGTAGCGCTATCGGGGTTTTGTGTGCGAGCCATTGAGATAGTGGCGCGCTTGTTTTGCTTTCCGTTTACAGATTCATTAACCACCGGGCTTCGAACAGGTTTTTCAACCATGCCAGGCTGGAAGCCGCCACCCTGGATCATGAAATCAGGAATCACACGATGGAACAGGGTGTTGTTATAGAAACCTTCATTCACGTACTGCAGGAAGTTGGCAACCGTTTTGGGTGCGGCTTTACTGTCCAGTTCCAGCGTGATATCGCCTGAAGTAGTTTTCAGCAGGACTTGAACGGGTTTGTTGGCAGCGGGTGGCTGTCCGACAGATGGATCGGCTGCCAATGCTGCCATTGCAAAGAAAGAGAGTAGCAGTGTGTATAGTATCTTCATGAGTTTTCTCCTCTTTAAGCCGGTTACAGCCAGCCGTCATGCCGGCGTTTTTTCCCCAGTTTCGGAATCAGTGCGCTGATCAGGCTGCTGATGGCTACCATGATGCCGCCATACAGGAACCATGTCTGGTCGTTGCGTTTTTTGAGGCGTTCGTTGTCAGTGGCTAATACTTCTTTTTCGCCAATCAGCAGCCGATTTTGTTTTACCAGTTCGGCGTTGCGTTCGTGGGTATCAATCTGTGATGAAGAGATTTGCTTGATCGACACCAGCTGTTCTTCCAGCTGGGCTTTCTCCGACTGTAGTTGTGCAATTTGTGCATTGGCCTGTTCCAGCTGTATACAGTCTGTTGGTTCTGCACTGAGATATTGCGTCCGTACCCAGCCCTCTATTTTGTCTGCGGTACGAATTTTTGCATAACCTGTCTGGTCATTTTTTTCAAGAATGGTCACTGCTGTCCCGCTTTCCAGACCATTGTGCACCACTTTGGCTTTTTCGTTCTGGTCGGCACGCACCGGGGCATAGACTTTATCGGTGATGTAATACATAGGTTCTGCCAGCAGGTTGCCGCAAAACATGGACAAGGAAAGGATGAAAAGTTTTTTCATATCAAGGCAACACTTTTTTGAATGGTTTGACAGTCACCGATGCATATACACCGGCAGCCATATACGGATCCGCATCAGCCCACTGCTGTGCTTCGTTCAGTGATGAAAACTCTGCCACGATCAGGCTGCCGCTGAAACCGGCAGAGCCTGGATCTTCGTTATCAATAACGGGAAATGGGCCTGCCAACAACAGTCGCCCCGTATTTTTCAATGCATGCAGGCGGTCAAGATGTGCGGGCCGCGCTTGGAGGCGCTTTTCGAGACTGTCGGGTGTATCAATGCCGGTGATTGCATACCACATACTTATTTGCCCGTATTTTCTTCGGTTGTAGTGTCAGGCATTGAGGCATCCTTGATGTACGGTGCCAGCAATATGGTGGTGATGATTGTCATCAGTACTGTAAAGCCTATTGCGCTGTACAGCTTGTACTGAACCCAGAACGCTTCACTGAACGAATATGCCACCACCAGATTCAGTGCGCCTACAATAAAAAAATAGGCGGCCCAGATAAATGTAATGCGTTTGTACATGATCGTAGGCAGCTGGATTTGTTTGTCCAGTATGCGCTCCACCAGATTCTGCTTTGTGAAGTAGTGGCTGCCGAGTAGTACAAGGCACAGTGCCCAATTGAAGATGGTGGGCTTCCATTGGATGAACAACTGGTTGTGCAGAATCAGGGTGGCGCTGCCAAATATCAGTACCGCTGCCAGCAGCCACCAGAGGCGTTTTTCCACGTGGCGTTTCAGCAGCCAGACCAGCAGTACTTGCAGTACCGTGGCGATCATGAGGGCGGCGGTGGCATCGTAAATGCCGTCGAATGAGTGCTGGAGTCCGGCTATGGAAACTGTCTGGTCCTTGAGGCCAAACACCAGCACAAAAATCACTAGCGGCATCAGTTCCAGTAGTTGCAACATAGGGGTTCAGTCAGCTGTTATGGGTGGTTCGACATTCTAACCGAGTCTGCCCATAATCGCTGCCCTGTTTGCCGGAGGCCAGCATGAGCCAGTTCTTCCAGATTCACCCGGATAACCCGCAAATACGTCTGGTCAAACGTGCCGCCGAGTTGATCCGTGAAGGGGCGGTTGTTATCTATCCAACCGATTCAGCCTACGCGCTTGGCTGCCATCTGGGTGACCGCAAGGCGCTTGAGCGCATCATGCAGTTACGGGCTGTCGATAAACACCACAACTTCACACTGATGTGTCGCGACCTGTCTGAACTTGGTACCTATGCCAAAGTCGACAACAGCACGTTCCGTCTCTTGAAAGCCAACACGCCTGGAGCCTATACATTTGTGTTGCCGGGAACGAGTGAAGTGCCTAAACGCCTGTTGCATGAAAAACGAAAAAGTATCGGTTTGCGGATTCCGGATAACCGCATTGCGCTGGCCATCCTCGAGGAGCTGGATGAACCCTTGCTGACCAGCACGCTGATCCTGGCTGGTGAGAACGAACCGCTGAACGATCCTTACGATATTCGCGACCGGCTTGAGCACCAGGTGGATTTGATCATCGATGGCGGTTACTGCGGATTAGAACCTACCACAGTGGTGGATTTGCGCGATGGGGCGCCTGTGATATTGCGTGAAGGGGCAGGGAGCGTAGCTGCGTTGGGGTTGTGAAAGTCTGGATTGATCGTTGATGATGATATAGTGATGGACAACGGGATTCGTTTATAAAACCCAATAAAAAGTATGTCTAATGCGGGGCACAGTGTGACAGCAGCGCAAGCGAATATCATCAGGACAGATAAGGCCACCAAGCCGGCATCAGAAGGTTTCCCGCAGCATGGCTCGTCACCTGTCAGACCCTTTCGTGTTTTATTTCTAAAGCCCTACCAGGATTTGCCAACGCTGTTGCATGCTCCTCCTTTGGGGTTGTTATATCTTGTTTCAGCATTGCGACAATATTTCGGGAATGCGGTCAGCATCGATCTGATCGATATGAAGGCCCATTATCTGGATGCCGAATGGTTGATTCCTCGCCTGGATGAATTCAAACCTGATGTTGTCGGCGTTTCTGCTATGAATTACGAGGCAGCGCAATCTCACCGGATAGCGGATATCGTAAAAAAATGGAATCCGTCTGCGCTGACCATGCTGGGTGGGGCTTATGCACTTCATCAGTCAGCAGAAATTTTCCAACGCTGCAGTTTTGACTGGATTATTGAAGGCCCTGCAGAAAGAACGCTGTTGTTCGCACTGGAACGTTATCTGCAGGGTAGGCCATTGGGAGAAGATCTGCCCGGTCTTTCCTACCGCACACCGGATGGGCGGTTAGTGTTGAGCACGAGTACCGACGTAATAAAAGATGTTGATTCCTTGCCGCTGCCCGCGTGGGACATGGTCGATTTTGATCTGTATGCATCAAGGCCTTGGGATCTTTTCATGAAACCGCGGCGCTACGCCACAATTTTTACGTCACGTGGTTGCCCTTATCTTTGTAATTATTGCCATGACATGTTTAGCAAGAAATTTGTGCATCGTAGTGTTGGCGATGTGCTGAAGGAAATTGAGTTATTGCATGAAAAATATGGCGTTGATGACTTCCAGATTGTGGATGATATTTTTAATCTGCATAAACCACGCCTGAAAGAAATCATGGGAGAAGTAAAGCGTCGATGGGGAGGCAAGATCCAGTTCGGGTTCCCCAATGGTTTACGCGCAGATATTATGGACGAGGAAGTCATCAAGGCATTGGCTGATGGGGGTACTTACTACACAGCTGTTGCAATTGAGACGGTTACACCGCGTTTGCAAGCGTTGGTTGAAAAGCATCTAGATGTAGAAAAAACCCGACGCTCGATAGATATGCTGGAAGAGCATGGTATCTCGGTAAAAGGATTTTTCATGCTGGGTTTTCCGACAGAGACAGTGGAAGAGCTCAATGCAACGGTCAACTTTGCCCTGCAGAGCAAGATGTCGATGGCTTCATTCTTTACTGTGGTTCCGCAGCCTGGAACCCCGCTCTATGATCTTGCTGCCAAAGAAAACAAGGTAGCGCTAGATAAGGTTTGCAATAACGAACTGGAAGGCGGGGGTGCCTATCGCTCTAACGATTCATGGTATCAGCTTGCCTATGGCTACCCATTGAGCAAGCTGACACGGTCAGCAAACTGGCGTTTCTATTTTGGCCATCCGCGACGGATGTTGAAGTTGCTGAAGCGCAGTTCATGGCTGACTGTGTTGCGCAGCTCACGCAGCATTCTCAACGTGCTGCTGCCTTTCCGTATACGGCGAGGCAGCAACAAGTAGTTGCTGTATTTAAGTAGTTGCTGTGTTTAAGTAGTTGCTGTGTTTGGATCGCTAAACCTTGATCGCTGCCAGCACTTCTTTTGCTGCGACAGGAATCTGCGTACCCGGGCCGAATACGCATTTCACACCCGCATTGAACAGGAAATCGTAATCCTGTTTCGGGATCACGCCACCGGCAACAACGATTATGTCGTCTGCGCCGAGTTTTTTCAGTTCGGCAATCAACTCTGGCACCAGTGTCTTGTGTCCAGCTGCCTGCGATGAACAGCCGACGATATGCACGTCATTTTCCACCGCCTGTTTGGCGACTTCTGCAGGCGTGGAGAACATGGGTGACAAGTCGATATCGAAACCGAGATCAGCAAACGCGGTAGCGATAACTTTTGCGCCGCGGTCATGACCATCCTGGCCCATCTTGCACACCAGCATGCGTGGGCGGCGACCGTTTTTATCGGCAAAAGCCTGCACATCTGCCACAATTTGCTGCCAGTTTGCATCCATTTGATAAGCTCCACCGTAAACGCCGGAAATCGTGCGGGCTTGTGCATTGTAACGATTGAATTCTTTTTCCAGTGCAAAAGAAATCTCACCGACCGTGGCGCGCAAGCGAGTGGCTTGAATGGCGAGATCCAGCAGGTTGCCCTTACCGGTTTTTGCTGCTTCAGTCAGCTGGTTCAGGATGGCTTCCACTGTGGCGTTATCGCGTTTGGCCTTGATGTCATTCAGGCGCTTGATCTGTGAATCACGCACGGCCACGTTGTCGATGTCGAGAATATCGACATCATCTTCCTTGGCCAGTTTGTATTTATTGACACCGACGATGACGTCTTCGCCGCGGTCGATACGCGCCTGTTTGCGTGCAGCGGATTCTTCAATGCGCATCTTCGGCAAGCCGGTGTCGATGGCTTTTGCCATGCCGCCCTTGCTTTCCACTTCCTCAATCAATGCCCAGGCCTTGTCGGCAATTTCCTGCGTCAGCGTTTCCATCATGTACGAGCCACCCCATGGGTCAACCACGTTGGTGATGCCGGTTTCTTCCTGGATCACGAGTTGGGTGTTGCGCGCGATCCGTGAGGAGAATTCAGTGGGCAGGGCAATCGCTTCATCAAATGCGTTGGTGTGCAGCGATTGTGTGCCGCCGAAAACGGCAGCCATCGCTTCGATGGTGGTGCGCACCACGTTGTTATACGGATCCTGTTCGGTGAGTGACCAGCCGGAAGTCTGGCAGTGTGTGCGCAGCATTTTCGAGCGCACATCTTTGGGGTTGAATTCGCTGACGATGCGTGTCCACAGCAAACGTGCGGCGCGCAACTTGGCAATTTCCATGTAGAAATTCATGCCAATACCGAAGAAGAAACTCAAACGGCCAGCAAAATCATCGATGTCGAGGCCGGCTGCCAATGCGGTGCGGATGTATTCCTTGCCATCGGCCAGTGTGTAGGCGAGTTCGAGTGCTGCATCAGCACCCGCTTCCTGGATGTGGTAGCCGGAAATGGAAATTGTGTTGAACTTTGGCAGGTTTTTTGAACAGTAGGCGATGATGTCGCCGATAATTTTCATTGAAGGAATCGGTGGATAAATATAAGTGTTACGCACCATGAATTCTTTCAGGATGTCATTCTGGATGGTGCCCGACAGTTGATCCTGTGTCACACCTTGTTCTTCAGCAGCCACAATGTAACCGGCGAGCACAGGCAGTACTGCACCGTTCATGGTCATCGACACGGAGACCTTGTCGAGTGGAATACTGTCGAACAGGATTTTCATGTCTTCGACAGAATCAATCGCCACGCCAGCCTTGCCCACATCGCCTGTTACACGCGGATGATCCGAGTCGTAACCACGGTGTGTCGCGAGATCAAATGCAACGGAAACGCCCTGGCCGCCCGCAGCGAGCGCTTTGCGATAAAACGCATTGGAGGCTTCGGCGGTGGAGAAGCCTGCGTACTGGCGGATGGTCCACGGCCGGCCGGCGTACATGGTGGCTTGTGGGCCGCGCACAAATGGCTCGAAACCTGGCAGGGTATTGGCATTGGGCAGGTTGGCAGTGTCCGCTGCGGTATACAGCGGCTTCAGCGTAATGCCTTCTGGCGTAGCGGTATTCAGGCTATCCAGCGGCTTGCCTTTCAATTGTTTCTCAACGGCAGCTTGCCAGTCGGCGATTGTCTTGTTGCTCATGGTGTCAGTCTCTTGGAAGGCAAATCAGTGGTGGTCATCAGCGGGCTGGTTAATCTCGATCAGCACGCCGTCGCAGCATTTGGGGTGGATAAAAATAACCTGGCAACCGTGCGCGCCGGGCGTGGGTGCATCTGACAAGAATTGATAGCCTTTGCCTTGCAGCATCGCTACATCTTCCAGAATATTGTCTGAGCGGAAACAGATGTGGTGGATCCCGCCCTTGCCGTGTTTCTCAAGGTACTTGGCAATCGGGCCTTCGCCGTTGAGCGGGTGTACCAGCTCGATCTGCGTGCCATCAATCGGGAAGAACGCAGTCGTGGTTTTGGCGGCGGGCACGTCGTCTGTGCCATTGAACGTGAGGCCGAAATCCTCCAGAAAACGCTTGATGGCTTTTTCAAGGTCAGGCACGGCAATAGCGATATGGTCGAGATGGGTAATCATCGGCGTCTCAATGAAAGATGGAAAGGCCACAAGGGAGGCAGGCATTTTAGCGGTCTGGGACGGCTAATGCACCCGCTTGCAGCTGCTATCATGCCACCCATGACTGAATCTCCCCCTGAATCCCTGCTGCTATCTCCACCGCCAGCGGCCAAAACGCCCGTCCAGCTGGTGACCGTGGACGAAAACCGCGATGGCCAGCGTATCGACAATTTCCTGCTCAGCCAGCTGAAGGGTGTGCCCCGCACGCTCATTTACCGCATCTTGCGCAAAGGGGAAGTGCGGGTGAACAAGGGGCGGGCGAAGCCGGAGCAGAAGTTGAATCTGGGCGATGTGGTGCGAATCCCGCCGCTGCATCTGCCAGAAGCTGACGCACCACCGAAAGCCGGCAACAACCTGCTGGCCGATCTGGAAGCGCGCATCCTGTACGAAGACAAACAACTGCTGGTGATCAACAAACCGGCAGGGCTGGCTGTGCACGGTGGCAGCGGTATCCGTCTGGGGTTAATTGAAGCGCTGCGGCAAATGCGCCCGCAGGAAAAAATGCTGGAGCTGGTGCATCGGCTGGATCGTGACACATCCGGCTGCATCCTTATCGCCAAAAAACGTTCAACACTGACTGCATTACATGATGATTTGCGTGAAGGGCGTGTCGACAAGCGCTATCTCGCATTGGTGCATGGTCGTTGGCCTGCACGAATTAAAGATGTGAAAGTGCCGCTGCTGAAAAATGAACTGGCGAGTATGGTGCGGGTGAGTGATAACGGTAAACCGTCTCACACCGGTTTCACGATCAAGCAATTATTTGATGGGTACACGTTGCTGGAAGCGAAGCCTTACACAGGCCGTACGCACCAGATCCGTGTGCATGCAAAACATGCGGGCCACTCCCTGGTAGGCGATGACAAATACACCGAGCGTGAAAAAAATGATGCGTCAGCGAAACGCGGCTTCAAGCGTTTGTGTTTGCACGCGGCTTGCCTGACGTTCACGTTGCCAGCCAGTGGCGAAAAAATGCGTTGTGAAGCACCGCTACCAGATGACATTGCTGTGCCGATGAATGCCTTATGCAAAGGGTAGCGGTTATCGGTGGCGGCCCCGCCGGTTTAATGGCGGCAGACGTGTTGTCGCAAGCCGGTATTGCTGTCGAAATTTATGATGCGATGCCATCACTGGGGCGCAAGTTTTTGCTGGCGGGCATCGGTGGCATGAATATCACCCACGCGGAAGATTTTGATCATTTTGTAACGCGATATGGTGACAGGTCAGCCGATCTCATGTCGTTGCTGCAGCAATTTGGTGCTGGCCAGTTGCGTGAATGGATTCATGCGCTGGGCGTAGAAACCTTTGTAGGAACATCAGGCCGGGTGTTTCCACGCGAGATGAAAGCAGCACCGTTATTGCGAAAGTGGTTGCACAGGCTGCGTGAGGCGGGTGTAAAAATCCATACACGTCATCGCTGGTTAGGTTGGAAAGACGACCAATTGTTGTTTGGTACAACAGGCTGTGAAAAGACTGTAAAAACTGATGCTGTGGTGCTGGCATTGGGTGGCGCCAGCTGGCCGGTGCTGGGTTCAGATGGTGCATGGTTCCAGCTATTAAAAGAAAAGAATGTTTCACTCGCGCCGTTGTGTCCGTCGAACTGTGGTTTTGACGTGCAGTGGAGCCATTTTTTTGCTGGAAAATTTGCAGGTTCTCCGCTGAAACATGTTGCTGTGAATGGCAGGGTAGGCGAATGTGTTGTCACTGGAACAGGTATCGAAGGCAGTCTTGTCTATGCTATGTCAGCCGGTCTGCGCGATTCGATTGCACAAGAAGGCAGTGCGGTATTGCTGCTGGATCTTGCTCCTGATACCAGTGAAGCAGATTTGCACAAAGCGCTGGATAAGCCGCGTGGAAAACGCAGTGCGGGTGAACATTTGCGTCGCTGTACTGGCATTGATGGTGTGAAATCGGCTTTGCTGCGGGAGTATTTCACTCTGGATGTTTTCAATAACATGGCACAACTGGCGGCGGCGATCAAAGCTGTGCCAGTGACATTGGTTGCCACGAGACCTGTTGAGGAAGCGATCAGCACAGCAGGCGGCGTGCAATTTGAATCGCTGGATAACAACCTGATGTTGCGTGAATTGCCCGGTGTGTTTTGTGCGGGTGAAATGCTGGATTGGGAAGCGCCAACCGGCGGTTATTTACTCACGGCCTGTTTGTCTACCGGGCGTGCTGCAGGGCAGGGCGTATTGGCCTGGTTCGAAGGAAAAGCGTGACATGCTGCTGATTTTCGACTGGGATGGCACGCTGATCGATTCCACGGCCAAGATTGTGCGTTGCATGCAGCAGGCGGCTGAACAGGCAGGTGTTGAGGTGCTGGATTCGCCCGCCATTTGCCAGATTATCGGATTGGGTTTGCCCGAGGCCATTGCAGCATTGTATCCAGACAGCAATGCGCAACAGCGTGAAAAAGTGCGCGAGCAATATGTGCATTTTTTTATCTCGGTGGACCAGACCCCGTCACCCTTTTTTCCGGGGGTTGAAGAAACATTGGCGCTGTTGCGCGGGGATGGGTATGCGCTGGCTGTGGCAACAGGCAAGAGCCGGCGTGGTCTGGATCGTGTGCTGGAGCAGCACAATATGCAGGATTTTTTTCATGCTACCCGCTGTGCCGATGAAACGAAATCCAAGCCACACCCTCAAATGTTGCATGAGTTGCTCGATCA
>ERZ724517.472-NODE-472-length-24280-cov-8.029020_pt1 | contig 24280 bp, 19 predicted proteins | sample MGYA00376050_ERZ724517 | MGnify/ENA primary metagenome ERZ724517 (study PRJEB28724, sample SAMN07190886) | activated sludge metagenome | isolation source: activated sludge of sewage treatment plant in Hong Hong | place: USA: Christiansburg, Virginia | collected... | reverse complement strand
GATCCAAGCACGACTGCTGATACCTCTCATATAAAAAATCCAAATTATACATATCCTGGAACAGGAAGTTACTCTGTGACTTTAGTGGCCTATGTTAATAATAAACCGTTGTGTAATGACACGGTGACAACCGTTGTCTCTATCAGTAACGCTTTTAAAGCAGCTTTTACATTTACCCCCATTGCTTGCTCAAATAATTTAGTGAATTTTGAAGGTACTGTACAAAACCCTCCTGGCACAACTCCTGAATGGTCTTGGAATTTTGGTGACGGAACAACAAGTACTTCGAACAATCCAAGTCATAATTATACAGCTGGCGGAAGTTACCAAGTTACCTTGATTACTCAAATTCCCAATTCTATCAATTGCATTGATACCTTATCTGCACAAACCATAGATGTTATTACAAACCCCGAATTATATATTCCAAATACATTTACTCCTAACGGAGATGGGCACAATGATATTTTTAGGGCTCGTGGGCCTTATTATGCCATTTATTATTTTGCGGTTTATAATCGTTGGGGAGAGTTAATGTATGAAACAACCGACCCAAGCCAAGGTTGGGATGGTAATTATAAGGGCAAACCTTCTGACCCTGGTGTGTTTGGCTATTATTTGAAAGCAAAGTGTGGAGAGGGTAGCGAAGAGATTTTTAAAAAAGGAAATGTTACTTTAATAAGATAAATGAGATTTAAGTTTAAAAATATTTCATTTTATAATGTGATGCTTTTTGCATGCTTAATTTTTAGTTCTAAATCATTAATTAGCCAAGACGTTCATTTTTCGCAGTATAACGGTTCGATAATTAACCTCAACCCTGCTTTTACAGGTTTTTTTGACGGTGATTACAGATTGAATGGTATTTACAGAAGTCAATGGAGTAGTGTTCCTGTGCCATATAGGTCTTTTTCGTTAGCAGGTGATGCTCGCTTTAAACCTAAAAGCATGAAAAGTGATTGTATCGGAGTTGGCATTATGTTTAATAACGATAAATCGGGCGACACCTATTATGGAACTAATCAATTGTATGTATCGGGTTCCTATATCCATAAATTAAATAAAGATTCAACTTTGCTCTGGACAACTGGAATTATGGCTGGCATCTCAAATGTTGGGTTTAATTATAGTCGCATGACCTTTGATGATCAGTATCAAAATAGTAGTTATAGTTCGTCAAATAGTACTGGCGAAAGTTTTACAAAAAACGCAACTACTTTTGCAGATTTTAATCTTGGAACCGCTTTACAATATGCCATCAAACAAAGAGCTTTTGTGCAATACGGTATATCCTACCATCATTTCACTAATCCTAAATTAACGTTTCAAAATAATACAAGTATTCGTATTGACCCTAAATTAAATAACTACTTGTGCTTTGCTTATCCAATTGGTGTAAAAACAGATATCATGGCAGAAATATTATATTCACATCAAGGAAAATATAACGAGGTTGTGCCTGGTGCTATGGTAAAATTTTTATTAGATGAAAAAACACGTCAGGCAGTTTCTGTTGGTTTATACTATAGAGCCAAAGATGCTGTAATTGCGCGACTAGGTTATCAAGTAAAAACATTAACAGCAGGTGTAAGTTATGATGTAAACACAAGCAAGTTTATTGCGGCCACAAATCGTCGTGGAGGTTTTGAAATTTATGTAACATACATTTTCAAAAAAATTATTCCGTTTGCACCTAAAACTAGAGTTTGTCCAATTTACATGTAAATATGATGTCATTAAAAAAACATACGCTTTTAGTAATTACTTGCCTCTTGATGAGTTCAGGTTTGTTTTCTCAAAGCATCAAATCATTTTTAAAACAGGGCTCCGAAGCCATGTCGAAAAAAGATTATTCGTCTGCTGCACAAATTTACAATCAGGTTATTTTAATTGATTCTTCTAACATCGAATATCAATTGTTGTTTGCAGATGCTTCTCGACTAAATTACGATGGCGATGTTGCTTTACACTGGTATCAAAAAATATTTAAAAAAGATAACGGCAAAACATATAAAGAAGTGCCTTTTTATATTGCCATGCAATTAAAAACAAATGGAAAATATAAAGACGCTAAAAAATATTTTGACAAGTATTATAAAAAACAACGCAACAGCAAGGACAAAGAAAAAGCTCGCCTAGCAGCCAAAGCCAAACAAGAATTTGAAGCCTGTGACATTGCCCAAGTAATTATTAAGAGTCCGCTCGATGTAAAAGTGGTTCATTTGGATAGCGCAGTGAATAGTAAGGTAAGCGAATATGCTCCTTTTGAATATGATAGCTTATTATACTTTTCATCATTAAGAGATAAATCAAAACAAGATGCTGCTGGTGTTGGCTTTAATAAATTATATACGTCTAAAAAATCTGCTATTAAGCCAAATAAATTTTTAAAGGCAAAAGAACTCGATTCATTATTCAATAAAAGCAATATTCATAATGCTAACACTAGTTTCAATTCAGATTTTACCAAAGTATTTGTTTCTCGCTGTGGTGCAATAAACGCCACTCAGTACCGTTGCGAAATTTATGTATCTGACTTTAAAGAGGGGCATTGGACAGAATTGCAAAAACTACCTTCTCCTATTAACGTGAGTGGAAGCAACACCACACAACCTTGTTTAAGTGAAATAAACGATAAACCTGTTTTGTTTTTTGCAAGTGATAGGGCGGCAGGCGAAGGAGCCATGGATATTTGGTATGCCTTTATGAACGCTGACGGAACATTTGAAACACCCATCAACGCTGGTAAAAAAATAAATACCATTGAAGATGATATCACGCCTTGGTTTGTGAAAGAAAACAAAACATTATACTTCAGTAGCACATGGCATAAAGGCTTGGGTAACTTCGATATTTTTACGTCCGAATTTAAAAACAATGAATTTACAGATGCGCAAAATATTGGCTACCCCATCAATAGTAGTTACAATGATATTTATTATAGTGTGAATTCTAAAAAAGACAGAGCTTATATTTCCTCTAATCGTTTAGGTTCTTATTTTGAAGATAAACCTAATTGCTGTAATGATATTTATAGTTTCCCCATTACTCCTTTAACAGAGCCGCCAAAGCCTATTGATACAACGGCTTTATTAATTAATCAAATGAAAGTGTTGGTGCCTTTAACCTTATACTTTCATAATGATGAGCCTGAGCCAAAAACCAAAGTCATTGTCACAAAAAAGAATTACAAAAAAACCTATGACGATTACACTATTCTAAAACCAAAATATTTTTCAGAGTACGCTAAAGGTTTAGATGGCGAACAAAAAGAGTTAGCCATTAACCGCATTGAGAATTTTTTTGAAGATAGCGTTGACGCTGGCATGCAAGACTTAGATAAATTTGCTTTATTACTTGAACAAGTATTATTGCGTGGCGAAAAAGTTAAAATTACCATGAAAGGTTATTGTAGTCCCTTAGCTAGTACAGATTATAATGTAAACTTGGCAAAACGCCGTATCAGCAGCTTACGCAACTATTTCATGGAATACGGTAACGGTAAATTTGTGAAATACGTTGATAATACGGTTGAATCTGAAGGCCGCATTGAGTTTTTTAACGAAGATATTGGCGAATTACCTGTAAGTACGGTGAGTGACGACGTAAAAGACGTTCGAAACTCCGTTTATAGCCCTTTTGCCGCCAGCGAACGTAAGATTCAGATTATAGCCATTAGCTATTTGAAATAACCTCCCCTCTCTGGAGGAGAGGGGTCGGGGGTGAGGAATCGACCACTTACCAATCAAAACCTACCACTTACCAATTTGACCTCTTTTTTTGCAAATAACGAGTAATATTTGTAGAAAAATGGCGTACTTAGACAAATAGAAACATTACAAACATTAACAAAAAGATAGTATTAGATTATTGTTATTTAAAAACCTTTTTATTATGTTTGGCGTCATTCTAAAAACTAGAAACTAACTAAAAAAACAACAATTATGAGTAACAAAAAAACATCAGGCGGTTTTCCATTAATCGTTTCAGCAATTGCTATCGTTATCTGTTTAGTAATCGGTATCGTAGTTTATAAATTTGTATTAGGGGATCCAGGTAATTTTGATGCCGAAGGTCCAGAAAAAGGACATCCACATAACTTCTTTGGTATTATGTACAAAGGTGGATTCATCGTACCTATCTTATTAGGAACTTTATTTACAGTATTATGCTTTTTCTTTGAGCGTTTAATCACTATCCAAAAAGCAAATGGTGCTGGTAACACTGATAAATTTGTAGCTAAAATTAAAGAATTAATTGCTGCTAAAGATTTTGAAGGAGCTATTGCAGCTTGCGACAAACAAAAAGGATCTTTAGGAAATGTTGTTCGTGAAGGTTTAATGAAATACCAATTCGTACAAAACGATAACACTATGGATAAAGAAGCTAAAGTTGCTGCTATCTCTAAAGCATTAGAAGAAGCTACAGCATTAGAATTACCAATGTTATCTAAAAACTTAAGTGTTATTTCTACTTGTGCTTCAATTGGTACATTAGTTGGTCTAATCGGAACGGTTGTAGGTATGATTCGTGCCTTCGGTGCATTAGCTGCAGCTGGTACTCCTGATACAGCAGCATTAGCAACTGGTATTTCTGAAGCCTTAGTAAATACATTAGTAGGTATCTTATCTTCTGCATTAGCTATTATTTTCTACAACTTCTTCTCAAACCGTGTAGATCAAATTACTTATGCAATGGATGAAGCTGGTTTCTCAATTATTCAAGAATTCCAAACTTCAGGAAAATAATTTTTTAATTCCTTTATGGAATTAGAAAATAAATTTCATCTATTAATCAGTAACTAAAAAATAAGTCATGCCAAAAATAAAACCAGCAAAACATGCACCGAGCATAGATATGACTCCAATGGTGGATTTAGCGTTCTTATTGGTTACATTTTTTATGTTAACTGCTTCATTTCGTATGGCAGAACCGGTGATTGTGGATCCACCATCATCAGTTTCTGACAAAACTTTACCAGAAAACACTGTATTAATTACAGTTGATAACCTTGGTAGAGCGTTTTTTGGAGTAGGAAATGGCGAAGCTAGAACAAATACTTTAGACCAAATGTCGAAAAAGTATGGCGTTACATTTAACGCCGATCAAATTAAAAAATTTGGTGGTTTATCTAGTTTTGGTGTTGAAATAAAAGATTTACCAAGATACTTAGACGCATCTGAAGCTGAACGATTAAAGTTTCAACCTCAAAAAGGTGTGCCTTTGGATTCGTTAAATAATCAATTAAGAGATTGGATTCAAATATCAGCTACTGAATTAAATGCTATCTATATGAGAAATAAAGATAAAGCAGAAAGTTCAGGACAAGAATTTAAAGGAGAAAAGCCTCGTTATGCTATTAAAGCAGATGCGAAAGCAAAATACATTTATGTAAAAGATGTATTTAAAACCTTTACAGATATGAAAATTTACACTTTCAATTTGATTACATCAATGGAAGGTGGGTCGTCAGTTCCAGCAGCTGAACCCAAAAAATAGTATTAATTAAAAAACTTATTTAACATGGCAGAAATAGCAGAAAGCGGCGGCGGCGGGCATGGTAAAGGCGGTAAAAAACGCGCCAAGAAACAGAGTACCCGCGTGGATATGACTCCAATGGTAGATTTAGCGTTCTTGTTATTAACGTTCTTCGTTTTAACATCAACCTTTAGTAAACCAAAAAGTATGGAGTTAAGCTTACCAGCTGAACCACCTCCAGGAAGTCCACCACCACCTGAAGTAAAAAAAGGTGTAACTTTTTTATTAACTAAAGACGATAGGATTTTTTATTACATAGGGCAGTTTAATGCTCCAGGTAATGAAAAAGGTCTTCCTCCAACACAGTTATCTGAAACTAACTTTAGTTCAGAAGGATTACATGCTTTGTTAATGAAAGAAAATAAATGGGCGAATGATGAAATTGATAAATTAAAAGCTCAGAATAAAGCAAAAACATTAGCTGATACTACCTTTAAACGTTTAGCAGTTGAGGCAACGGCTAATAATGAGGCAATTACAGTTTTAATTAAAACAGACGATCAGGCAACTTATAAAAATGCTATTGATATGCTGGATGAATTAAAAATTTGTAATGTTGGTAAACGTGTTTTAGGTGTTGAAATGATGGCTACAGAATACGCATTATTACAAGAAAAAATTAAATAAATATGACAGCAAATTGGAATAGTGTAGTTGACGACTCCAGAAACGATATCGTTTTTGAAGGGCGCAACCAAGCCTACGGAGCGTATGAGATACGCCGTAGATACAACTGGACTGTTACCTTAATTCTAGGATGCATGATTGGTGCATTAGCTTTAGGGATGGGTATCAAGGTTGTTTTAGGCATGCAAGGCGAAGAAATAGAGAAAGAGGCAGTATTGGATATGACCACTATTGACTTAACTCCGCCACCAGCAGATAAAAACGAACCACCACCACCACCACCACCACCGCCACCTCCCGTAATGGAAACAGTGAAGTTTGTGCCTCCGGTAATTAAGGATGACGCAGTTGAAACAGATCCACCACCACCACAAGAAAAATTAGCTGAAACTAATGTTAGTACAGTTACTCAAGAAGGTGATGGAGATGCGGTAGTTGTTCCAACAGAAGGAAATGGTAATGGTGTGGTTGAAGAAAAAGCACCAGAAATCTTTACAGTAGTAGAAGAGATGCCAGAATTCCCAGGTGGAGCAATGGAAATGATGAAATACATTCAAAAAAACATTCAATACCCTCAAATGGCTAAAGAAGCTGGTTTAAGTGGTAAATGTTTCTTGAAATTTGTTGTTAATGGAAGCGGAAACATTACAGATGTTACTGTATTAAAAGGTGTACCAGGGTGTGGAGAATGCGACAGAGAAGCAATTCGAGTTGTAAAATCAATGCCAAACTGGAAAGCTGGAAAACAAAATGGTAGAGCTGTATCAGTATTCTTTAACTTACCAATCAATTTCCAATTAAAATAATATAACACTCATTATAAAAATCCCCTCTTCCAAAAGGCTGAGGGGATTTTTTTTACGCTTCGAATGAGTTTATCCTGAGCGAAGTCGAAGGACTCGAAGTGACAAAATAATATATACTATGATAAAAAAATCTCCAACAGAAATGATAAACCTTGTGTTTAGTGGCATGATGGTTTTACTAACCTTTACTGGCGCTATTGTGTTTTTCTTTACCGATTTATTAAGCGATAAAGCATTTGGAAGCAAGCGTATTGTTTTAGGCGTTGTATTTTTAGCCTATGCTATATATCGTTCTTACAGAATGTATAGCGCCTATAAACAAAAAGAACAATCATAGCACATATAATACTAGCTCCGTAGGAGCGGCATGTTAATACACTTTGGCCTCTGAAATTAATGACACTGGCCGAAGGGAAAAAACATCAAACAACAAAAAGGCTCTGCAAATATGCAGAGCCTTTTAAAATCTATCTTTTCTTTTTAGATTTTGGCTGTTTTCATTTCCCAGCAGGGCTTTTGAAAAATTCCACTTGCTTTTTATTATTTGGGTCTAAATCTTTAACAATCGTAAAATATTCTTTTGCTTTAGCGTTATCCTTCATTACTAAATAATAGTACCCTAAATATTCTGAAGCTTCAATTACGTTTAGCTTTACTCCTGCTCTTTCCTCTGGCTTAACTAAAGTTAAAGCTTTTTCGTAATGAGGTTTTGCTAACCATTTTTCATTTTTCAAATCTTGTTGTACGTTTGCTTTACCTCTCCAAAAATAAGCAGTTGCAAATGTTGGAATAGATTGAGTTACTTTAGAAAAACAAGAATCAGATTTCACAAAGTCTTTTGGTCCAAAATAATACGCACGACCCATTTCAAAATAATCTTGTCCGCTTAAGTTTTTTGGATCACCCGCCATTTTCTTTTCGTAAGTTGCAATTGCTTTATCATAACGTTTAGATTTCATGTATGACTTTGCAATTTCATTGGTAATATCGCCAGCTAACTTAGGATCCATTTCAGCAGCTTTTTCCATTTCAATAATCCCTAAACTATCTTTACCTGTTTTAGCCAATAAAATACCTTTGTATTTATAATCCGTACCAACATATTTGAAGTTAGCCACTTTAGAAGACTTGTCGAAGAATTTGCTAATTGCATTCAATCCTTTTCTGTAAGCAGCTGTATCTGTTTTGTTTCCTAATTCAGCATAAGAATACCCTAAGTATCTATCTAAATACAGATTAGTGTTTCCTGCACCTTGCAATTTTTCAATTTCAGTGATTGCTTCTGCGTATTGTTTGTTATTAAATACGAAAGCTGCATAACGCTCACGAGCTTCATCAGAATTGTTTAATTCTAAATATTTTTTATAACTCTCAACTGCATTTGCTTTTTGTCCAGCTAAGTGATATAACTCCGCTTTTTCTCTGTATGCTGGAGCATAAGTAGGATCTAAGTCTTGTGCTTTTTTGTATAAATCTAAAGCCAATTGATAGTTACGGCCACGTTGGTATAATTTACCTGCACGTAAAATTCCTTTTGGTGATTTAGGATTTAACTCCGAAAACTTATCGTATTGTTTTATTGCTGGACCACCTTCTGTAGGATTTTTTTCTAATAATGCATCTCCCATTAATAAATAGTTCTCTGCATTTTTAGGTTCGATTTTAATAGCAGCATTTAACAAAGTCATGGCTTCGTCTAAATTTTTGTTATCTGCATTAATATAGGTTTCTGCTGTTTTACGCATTACCTCCGTGTTTTTATTAGCACCTAGAGCAACTGATGCTTTGTAAAATAATGCTTTAGCCTCTGTTGTTTTGCCATTATACCACAACACCTTACCTAAACCAACGTAGTTTAAAGGATAAGTAGCATTTAATTCCACTCCTTTTTGGTAATACATATTTGCAGAATCTAAATCTCCTTTTTTAAAGAAATTTTCTCCGTAATAAAAGTAGTTGTCGCCTTTAACTGCTTCTTTAGCAATTAACGCTCTAAAGTCAGAAGCTGCTGCTGCATAACGTTCGTTATCCGTTTTTGTGATGGCGTCTTGTAATGTTTGAGCAAATGTTGAACTTGCTAAAATAAAACTTGCACTTATTAATGTTATCTTTTTCATAGTGTTATTTGTAGATATTAAAAATACGGTATTTAAAAGTCAATTTGTCTGCCAAGCTTTATGTATCAGCAAAAACAGGGTCAAATTTAACATAATTTTAATGTTTGTGAAACCCTTATGTTAGTTATTTTAAAGGTGTCATATCAACCTCTATTAAGCGTTCTTCTTGCCTATTTGGTGGTAATCCTTGTTTTAAAAACATTAATTGTCCTTTTTCTCCTGCAATAAAGGTTTCTATTCCTTTTCCTAAGCTAAATTCTGCCGAACGACGGATGATACATATTGTTCTGCATAGCGGATAATCCTTTGTAGCGATATTTGACTGATCGGGCATATAAGCCGTTTCATTATTTTTTTTAGAAACTGCTAAAATTTTCACTTGTTTTAAAAATTCTTTGGTTGTTGTGTCATCTTTATCACTTAGCCAGGCATAATCGCAAACACCTATAGCTAGGGAATTTGATGCAATTGCCTTAATTAATTCAGGCGTATTATTTACCGTAGAGCAATTATTACCAAATGTTCCATTAGGAATTAAAGAGTCTTTTAATTGACGCGTACTTCCTGAATTAGCATTATCAAAAACTAATTTAATATGTTGTCCTTTTAATAAGGTGCTATCATTTCCTTTAAGTAAGTCTGTTAATTCAACTAACGAAATGGTTGAATCAGCAAAATCTCTACTTACCACAAAAGCAATGGCATCGCCCGCAACAAAAGAAGTTTGAGGATAAATATTTTTTGCTTTAAACTGAGATAATTCTTTTTCGGTTAAGGGACGGGAGATGGCGATTACTTTGCTACTATCATTATACAAAGCTTCAATACATTCTTTTTCGTTAGAAGACCGCAAAACAATATCAGCGTTTTTATACGTCGATTTAAATGTAAATAGTTGATTATTGATGTGAAGTGTTAATCCTTCGTCAAAATATAAATTAGCTTGGCCAGAAGTTGGCGTATCCTTTTTTCGGTTATCATCATTAAGTCCGCATGAACATAAAAAGAGAGAAAATAAAACTAAAACAAAAGTTGCCTTCATAGTGTATAATAATCTGTTTGTCAAATATACAGAATTAACTAACTAGGTTTTTGCAACTTGATAATTGGTGATGTATTGTTAATACATGGTAGAGCTTGGATGATAAGTGGTATAAAGCAATTAGCACAATAATCTAATCGACTTTTTTAAAGCCTCTATAAATACATCTACTTCTTCGAAGGTGTTATAAAAAGCAAAGGATGCTCTAATCGTTCCTGGAATTTTATAAAATTGCCATAAAGGCTGTGTACAATGATGTCCACTGCGAATAGCCACTCCATATTTATCTAATAAGGTTCCAATATCAAAAGGATGAATAGAGCCTACATTAAATGAAATTACGGAAGTTTTATGTTTAGCGTTTCCATATATCACTAAGCTCTCAATTTCTTTTAACTGTTTGGTAGCATATTGCAATAAATCATCTTCATGCTTTTGAATGTTTTCGAAACCAATTTCTGCAACATAATTAATTGCTGCAGCTAAACCAATACCTCCTTCAATATGTGGCGTACCTGCTTCAAATTTTAATGGTGAATCTGCAAATTCTGTTTTTTCTAAAGTAACTGTTTTAATGGTTCCGCCACCAGTTTGATAAGGAGGAAATTTTTGTAACCACTCTTCTTTTCCATATAAAATACCAACGCCTGTTGGGCCAAATAATTTATGGCCGCTAAACACATAAAAGTCACAATCTAAATCTTGCACATCAGGCTTTAAATGCGGAACCGCTTGAGCTCCGTCAATTAATATAGCTGCTTTGGACAAAGAACGAATCGTTGCAATCATTTCTTTTACAGGATTAATTGTTCCGAGTGTATTAGAAATATGGGTGAATGCAACAAGCTTTGTTTTTGATGTAATTAATTGAGGTAGTTCTTCCAACATTAATTCACCTGCTTCATTTATTGGAATGTATTTTAAAACTGCTTTTTTTTCTTCGCACAAAAGTTGCCATGGAACAATATTGCTGTGATGTTCCATTTGTGTGATGATGATTTCATCTCCTTCTGAAATATTTATCTTTCCAAAACAATGCGCAACTAAATTGATTGATTCAGTAGTTCCTTTTGTGAAAATAATTTCACTCGCTTGTTTTGCGTTGAGGTGAAGTTGTATTGTTTTACGAGCTTCTTCATAAGCAATTGTAATTTCTCTGCTCAGTGTATGAACCCCGCGATGTATGTTTGAGTTTTGAAAAGCGTAATAATGTGAGATAGCGTCAATAACCTGTTGAGGTTTTTGTGCAGTAGCTCCATTATCAAAATACACTAAGGGTTTTCCGTTTACTGTTCTTGAGAGAATAGGAAAATCTTTGCGTATTTCGTTTACATTAAACATATTAAAGTGCTTTTTCAAACAAATGCAAAACTCTTTCTTGTAAAGAAGGAATTTCAATCTTGTCTATTAATTCTTGTGCAAATGCTTGTAACAATAATTTACGAGCGCTTTCTTCGCCAATACCACGTGCTTTTAAATAAAACAAAGCCTCTGTGTCAATTTTACCTGTTGATGTTCCGTGCGAACATTTTACATCATCCGCGTAAATTTCTAATTGTGGCTTGGTATTGATGGTAGCATCATCACTCATCAAAATATTTTTACTGCTTTGATAAGCATTTGTTTTTTGTGCGTCTTTACGTACAAATATTTTTCCGTTAAACGTTCCTACTGATTTATCTTTAGCAATGCCTTTATACAACTCATTACTTTCGCAATGTGGCATTTGGTGATCAATTAAGGTGTGATTGTCAACTGACTGTGTTCCATTTGAAATAAACAATCCATTTAAGTGTGCTTCGCAATTAGAATCTGATAAAACAACATTGTGATTGTTACGCACTAACTCGCCACTTAACGTAAAGGTATTGTTGGTGTAATTTGAGTATTTACTAATTTTCACTTGGTTTGTATTAACCGAGTAAGAAAGCGCTCCTTCGTTTTGAAATGTATAACAAGTCAATTTTGCATTCTCTCCAACAAATTTTTCACTTACAAAGTTTGAAAACACTTTCGCAGTACCAATATTATAAAAGCTTTCGATTAACGTAACCTCTGCACTTGCTTGTATATTAACAAAATTACGTGTGTTAGTTACATTACTAGAATTACCGCTATTTACATAAATAACATGTAACGGCATTGGAATGATGTTTTTTGTATCTACTTGTAAAAACAAACCGTTACCTGTAAAAGCAGTGTTTAAAGCTATTAAAGCATCAGTGTCAGATTTTGCTTGAGAAGATAGTAAGCCTTTTTCTGAAGAAGATAATTCGTTTAAAGATTTAACCGTTAAACCTTTTACTATCATTTTCTCGCTTAGAGCTTCATTATAATTTCCATTAACCACCACTAAATTAATTGCCTCATCAATTTTAAGTGGAGCAATATCAGCGTTAGTTAATTCATTAAAAGATTGTTCAACTGTTTTAAATTCTTTACGAAGAACTGCTTCAATATTACAATACTTATAATCTTCGTGTTTATTATTTGGAATGCCTTTATCTTCTAAAAGTCTAATTGCCGAAACAATTTCAGCATCGGGCATGAACGCAATTTTACCAGAATTTTTTTGTAATTGTTCCAGCAAATTTTGTGTTACAGCACTTTTATTATCTACTACTAACGACATATTAATCTGCTATTTCAAATTCTTTTTTAATTTCATCGTAGCCTTTTGCTTCTAACTCTAGGGCTAATTCTTTTCCTCCGCTTTTTACAATGCGGCCTTTGTAAAGAATATGCACGAAATCAGGAACGATATAATCTAATAAACGCTGATAGTGAGTAATCACAATGGTTGCGTTATCTTTTGATTTTAATTTATTAACCCCAGTTGCTACAATTCGCAAAGCATCAATATCTAATCCACTATCCGTTTCATCTAAAATAGCTAACTTAGGATTTAACATTGCCATTTGAAAAATCTCATTACGTTTTTTCTCTCCACCACTAAATCCTTCGTTTACACTACGACTTGCTAGTTTAGAATCTAACTCTACTAATTTCGATTTATCTTTTACTAATGCTAAGAAATCTTTAGCTGGCATTTCTTCTTGTCCGTGGTAAGCACGAATTTCGTTTAAAGCAGTACGTAAAAAATTAATATTACTTACTCCTGGAATTTCAACTGGATATTGAAATGCTAAAAATAACCCTTCGCGAGCTCTGTCTTCTGCAGATAATTCTAATAAATCTTTTCCGTTAAACGTTACTTCACCTTCCGTTACATCATAATCTTCACGGCCCGCTAAAACACTTGATAATGTTGACTTTCCAGAACCGTTTGGTCCCATTATCGCGTGAACTTCTCCAGCTTTTACTTCTAAATTAATTCCTCTTAATATTTCTTTATCGCCAATTGAGGCATGTAAATTTTTAATACTTATCATAATCTCTTTATTTATCCTACTGATCCTTCTAAACTAATTGCTAATAATTTTTGTGCCTCAACGGCAAACTCCATTGGTAATTTATTTAATACTTCTTTGCAGTAACCATTAACGATTAAGCCAATTGCTTTCTCGTTATCAATTCCACGTTGCTTACAATAGAACAATTGATCTTCACCAATTTTACTTGTAGTTGCTTCATGCTCTACTACTGCTGATTTATCTTTAATTTCAATGTATGGAAATGTATGCGCACCACATTTATCTCCCATTAACAAACTATCACATTGCGAAAAATTACGAGCGTTACTTGCTCCTTTTTTAATTTGAACTAAGCCACGGTAACTATTATTACTAAAGCCTGCCGAAATTCCTTTTGATATAATAGTGGAACGTGTGTTCTTTCCAATATGAATCATTTTTGTGCCAGTGTCCGCTTGCTGATAATTATTAGTAACTGCAACCGAATAAAATTCGCCAACCGAATTATTTCCTTTTAAAATAACAGAAGGATATTTCCAAGTCACTGCAGATCCTGTTTCTACTTGTGTCCAGCTAATTTTAGAATTATCTTCTAAACAAATTCCACGCTTCGTTACAAAATTAAAAATTCCGCCTTTACCGTCTTTATCTCCGGGATACCAGTTTTGAACGGTGCTATATTTCACTTCTGCGTTTTTGTGAGTAATGATTTCAACTACCGCAGCGTGTAATTGATTTTCGTCGCGTTGAGGAGCAGTACATCCTTCTAAGTAAGACACAAAAGCATCTTCATCAGCAATGATTAATGTTCTTTCAAACTGACCAGTACCACTCGCATTGATACGGAAGTAAGTTGATAACTCCATTGGTGAACGAACCCCTTTTGGAATGTAACAAAACGAGCCATCCGTAAATACGGCAGAATTTAATGCCGCATAAAAATTATCGGTTGGAGGCACTGCCATGCCCATGTATTTTTTTACTAATTCAGGATGATCTTGAACAGCTTCGCTGAAGGAACAAAAAATAATTCCTTTTTCAGCTAAGGTTTCTTTAAAAGTTGTTTTTACAGAAACGCTGTCAAATACAACATCAACTGCAATATTACTTTGCACACCACTCAATCGTTTTTGTTCGTCGATTGATATACCAAGCTTTGCAAATGTTTTTAATAATTCAGGATCAACTTCATCTAAACTCGCTAACTCCTTTTTTGGTTTAGGAGCGGAGTAATAAATAATATCTTGAAAGTTTGGTTTTGTATAGGATACATGTGCCCATTCAGGCTCCACCATGTTTTGCCAATTACGAAACGCTTTTAAACGGAATTCCAACATCCATTCTGGTTCGTTTTTCTTTGCAGAAATAAATTTAATGATGTCTTCGTTTAAACCTTTAGGCGCCTCATCAGCCGCAATATCAGTTGTAAAGCCCCACTCGTAATCTTTATTTATATGTTCTTCTAATATCTCGTTTGCCATTTCTTTTATTGTTTGATGTTTATTTGTTTGTTTGTTTTTGCTTTAGCGCAATAAACAATTAAACATTAAACAGAGAAACTCTCACCACAACCACAAGAACGCGTAGCGTTAGGGTTCTTAAAAATAAAGCCTTTACCGTTTAATCCTCCGCTATAATCTAATTCCGTCCCCACTAAGTATAAAAAGCTTTTACGGTCAACAACCACTTTTACTCCATTATCTTCAAATAATTGGTCACCTTCTTTTAACTCATTATCAAAAACTAGATTGTACATTAAACCAGAACAACCTCCGCCGTCAACACCCACACGAATGAATGTATCTGCTGGTTTATTTTCGTCTTTTATTAAATTAATAGCGTGCTCTTTAGCCGCATTGCTTACTGTTATCATTTTGTAAGTAATTAATTGTTAGTTACTTGGCGCTTATTCTTAATTAGATTAATTCTAAACGGAGTACAAAAATACCACTTTTATGGTATATGTGCAAATATTTTACTGTTTGGTTTTAATAAAAAAACCATGAATTTCATCATGGTTTTTTATCAATTTCTTTAATCTTTAACTCTACTAAACTTTAAGGCTTTTAAAATAAAGTTAGGTAAGGGTTTTTTAGGGTCACGTTTGCGTAAATCTAAATACCAACCAATTTTTTTAACGACTGGTAATTTTTTAGTTTCTACAAATTCAATCAACGTTCCATCCGCATCTTCAATATAGGTAAAATGACCTGCAGCTTCGCCCATTTCAAATCCTGCACCGCCATCCACTGTAAAGGGCTGACCAGCTTTTACGCAAGCTTCTTCTAACGCTTTCATGTTTTTAATATCAAAACACAAATGAATAAAACCACAATCGCCCCATAAACGGTTTTCGAAAATTTTGCGCGGGGTATAATCAAACGCCTGAACTAATTCTATCTCATTGTCTCCTAATAAAGGGCCAAAACTTCCTTCACGAGGCTTACTATTTCTTAAAACTACTCTTCTGAATTTCTTTTGTGATCCCTCAACGCCCTTCCAATCTGCAAACGTATCGGTTGAATCGCTCACCACTTTATCAAAACCTAATACTGTTTTATATAGGCCAATAGATTTATCAATGTCTTTCACTCCAATAACAGCACCTAATATTCCACCCGTTGTAAACTCTTTTTGCTGATACCAAGATGTTTTTTCTTCAATAATTTCAAATACATTTCCCCACAAGTCATGGATATAAAAATGCTTTCTTCCATCAGGAGCAGCAGTGACTTCCGTCAGCATCTTTGCTCCGAAATTTTTTAAATGCGTATATGATGCTTGAATATTGTAAGATTTTATCTTTCCCGCATAAATACCAATATCTCCTAATTGAATTTGAAAATCCGCGTTTTGAGCTTGTCTACTAGTGTATTGCCAAATCTCAAATCCACCACCACCATTCATACTAATAGCTAGAATAGCGTGACGAGCATGTGGCATATTTGCCGTATATGGTAACATCAACTCTGCCATGGCAGCTTCTTCAAATATTTTAATATCCGTACCAAATGCTTTACGGTACCATTTAAATGTTTCGTGAACATTGGTATTCCCAACTCCTAATTGTTGTATGCCCGAAATGATGTAACTCATAATTTTATTTTAATGTGTAAAATTAAAATTTTATTTCAACTCTTTTTTATATTTCATCACCACATACTTTTCGGGAACTACTAGTTCCGACGTACAATATTGAAGTTTATCGGCCATTTCTGGCGGATAATCATTCACTATTTCAAAACCTAGCGATTCGAAATAATCTGGAATAATACATACTAAATAAATAGGTTGAGTGGCAATTTTTATCCGAGCTAAAATCAACTCTTTTGCAATTCCTTTAAATCGTTGAGATTCCAAAACTCCTAAGGAACAAAATTCGTCGCAACCATTATGTCTTCTAATTCTTCCAAAACCAACTAATTCATTATTTTCTTTTGCCACTAAAAACTGATGGCAGTGCAAGTCTCTATCATCCAATTCAAATTGTTGAATGAGTTTTTTAATTAACTCAAAATCATTTTCTGAAGCTGATTTGATAGATAGTGGTTTGATAAAATTAGATTTTGTTTAAAGATTGTGACGAAAATTGCCCAACAATAATACTAATAATTAAACAAAGTGTTTTTATGATTTTTATTTGTTTTAAAAGACCATAAAAGGTGCAATAAAATTGTATTTTTGTATATATCATCAAACAAAAAATCATGCAAAAAGAATACGACGTTGTTATAGCTGGTGGCGGTTTAGCGGGCTTAACGCTTTCTATACAATTAAAACAAGCAAATCCAAACATTACAATTTTAATTTTAGAAAGTAGAGATAAAGCCGCTGCTATTGCAGCTCACAAAGTAGGCGAATCTACCGTAGAATTAGCAACACATTATTTTAGAGAAGTTTTAGGTTTAAAAAATTATTTAGAAGAATTTGAATTACCAAAACATGGTTTGCGTTTCTTTTTTACGGATGAGAAAAAAACAGAATTATCTAATCGTGTGGAATTAGGTCCTCGTTTAAAATTACCAGTTCCAAGTCATCAATTAGATAGAGGAACGTTTGAAAATTACTTAGAAAAATATACCAAAGAATTAGGAACCGATTTTTTATTAGCAGCTCGCGCTAAAGATGTGGCTTTTGGAGAAAATGGTGATTTACACACTGTTACCTATGCTCACGAACGCCAAGATAAAACCATTCGCACAAAATGGCTAGTAGATGCAACAAGCCGAATTAGCTTATTAAAAAAGAAATTAGGGTTTCAAAAAGAAGCGCCTCACAATGTAAATGCAGCCTGGTTTAGAGTAAAAGGAGTAGTAGATATTGATGAGTGGAGCGATAATAAAGAATGGAAAAACTTTTTAGCACCAAAACTTCGCTACTTAAGTACGGTACATTTAATTGATAAAGGCTATTGGTTATGGATTATTCCTTTGGGCTCAAAAAATACCAGTATCGGTATTGTAGCTGATGAAAACATTCATCCGTTTGAAACCATTAATACTTACGAAAAAGCAGTCGCTTGGATTCATAAACACGAACCACAAGCTGCTAAGTTTGTTTGTCCAAACAAAGAAGATATTTTAGATTTTAGAATATTGAAACATTTTGCGCATGATAGCAAACGTGTTTATTCGTCAGATAGATGGGCTGTAACTGGTGAGGCAGGTTTGTTCTTAGATCCTTTTTATTCTCCTGGTAGTGATTTTATTTCTTTAAATAACACTTGGTTAAGTGATTTAATTTTAAGAGATCACAAAGGCGAAGATATTACCGTTCGCGCACAAATATATGAGCAAACCCATTTATCATGGTTTAAAGATTGGTTACCAATATACCAAGATAAATATCAATTAATGGGTAACACTCAAATAATGGTGTTTAAGATATTTTGGGATTGGGCAATTTATTGGTCGGTGCCATGCTTGTTGTTTACTAATCATGGTTTTACTGATTTAAAAGTGTTGAAGGAACTGTTTGTTTCTGAAAAAAGTTTAGGGCGTAAGTTTGGTAAATTAAATAAAGCTGTACAAGATTTGTTTATTGATTGGTTACCACATGAAAAAGCGATATTCGAAAACCGTTATATTGATCCATTAGATTTGAACTATTTAAAGAGTTTTCAAAGAGGTATTGATGAAATGCATGGTGCAGACACTATTGTAAATAAAGTTGCTGAAAACATGGTGGTTTTAGAAAAAGTAGCAGCTGAGCTATTCCGTTTAATTAGTCATCAAGTTAATCAAACGCCTTTAGATATAATAGTTGATCCTTACCAAATTACATTAAAAACTCCTTACCATGCGGCTGAACACATAAATGGTATTGCCGTTGATGTAGCCATTAAAATGGATGTAGCGAAAATGTGGTTTTATCCTAATCCTGTATTAGCATAAAAACGGTAAGAAATTCTCTAAATCAGGCAATAAATACAGTAGTTTAGCGTTATTCCCTAAACTAAAATCCCTTATGCTTTCAGCAGCGTGGCACCGCCATATATTTTTATTCGGACTTATTGGTCTTGCTGCTGGAATGTTATTTGGAACCGTGCCCACCAGTATTCCTCAAATTATTTTAGCTGCTAATTGGTTATTGGAAGGAAATTTTAAATGGAAATGGCAGCAATTAAAATCCAATAAAATCTTCTGGATTTTAGCTTCTCTGTTTTTTCTTCATGTTATTGGGATGACCTATACCGAAAACATACAACGAGGCTTAGATGATTTAAGAAACAAAATGCCTTTGTTGGTTTTACCACTCATTTTATTTTCTACAAAACCACTGTCTATTAAAGAATTTAAATTGTTGTTTGGGTTCTTCTTTTTAAGTGTGTTTGTGAGTTCCATTTGTTGCTACTTAGTTTATGCTGGTTTTACAAAAAAAGTAATTATTGATGTTCGAAAAGCCTCCGTGTTTATGTCGCATATTCGCTTTTCGCTTTTTATTGCTTTTGCTATTATTGGCTTACTTTACTATAGCATTAAAGAAAAACAAATTTGGATAAAAATCTCTTGTGCCATCTCTACTGTTTGGTTGTTGTTTTTTATGTATAAGCTCGAAATGGCAACTGGCTTTATATCATTAGTATTAGTAGGTAGTTTATTATTGATTTTATTTAGCTTAAAGTGGTTGCCAAAAAAAGTATCATTGGCTTTAGTGCTGTGCATTTTAATTGCTTCGGCATTTGTATTAAAAAGCGCCCTATCAAGTTTAGACATGTACAATAAAAATTCGAGCAACAGCGCCAATATCCTATTAGAAAAAACAAAAAGTGGTGGCGTTTATTTACAAGATACCATTTTTGGATTAGCCGAAAATGGCAATTTAATTACTATTAACATCAACGACCGTGAACTTGAAAAAGAATGGAATTTGAGAAGCAGCATTCGTTTTGATGGAGCAGATAAATTAGGAAATGGTCTTAGGTATACTTTATTACGATACATGGCGAGTAAAGGACTAACCAAAGATTCTGTGGGAATTATTTCTTTATCGCAGCAAGATATATTAAATATTGAAAACGGAAGCTCCAATTATAAATACGGCATTAATAGTGGTTTAGCAACTAAGTGGCGAGAATTAGTTTGGGAATACATTAAATATAAGCGCGGAGAAAATCCATCTGGGCACACCTTATCTATGCGGTTGGAATTTTGGAAAACGGCTAGTTATATCATTGGCGATCATCCTGTTTTTGGAGTTGGAACAGGCGACATACAAGATTCATTTAATAATAAGTACGTTGAAACAAACTCTCAATTAGAGGTTGTTTGGAGGTTGCGCTGCCATAACCAATACTTCGCTATTGGCGTTGCCTTTGGTTGTGTTGGCTTACTATTGTTTATGTTCTACTTATTATACCCAGCCATTGTTTTACGAAAAGACATTCACTATTTATACTGGCCATTTTTTTTAATCGCCTTATTATCTTTTGTAACCGAAGATACTTTGGAAACTCAATCTGGTGTTACCTTTTTTATTTTCTTCCAAACACTGTTTTTGTGGTTGGCGAGTTTTAAGGAAATCCATTCAACAAAAAAACCCACAGAATAATCCGTGGGTTTTAAATTTATTATAATGAAGTTTTAATCGTTTAGTTTCAACACCGCCATAAAGGCGCTTTGCGGAATCTCCACATTACCAACCGACTTCATACGTTTCTTTCCTTCTTTTTGTTTTTCTAGTAATTTACGTTTACGGCTAATATCCCCTCCGTAACATTTAGCGGTTACATCTTTACGCATAGCGCTAATGGTTTCACGGCTAATAATTTTTGCACCAATAGCCGCTTGAATAGGAATTTCGAATTGTTGTTTTGGTATCAATTCTTTTAATTTTTCACAAATCTTTTTACCAAATTGGTAAGAATTGCTTCTGTGAATTAAACAAGACAAAGCATCTACTGGTTCTGATTTTAAAAGAATATCCAGTTTCACTAAATCCGATTCTCTCATCCCAATTGGATGGTAATCAAAAGACGCATACCCTTTTGAAATAGATTTTAAACGGTCGAAGAAATCAAATACAACTTCTCCTAAAGGCATTTCAAACACTAACTCTACTCTATCTGCCGTTAAATAATTTTGAGTCACGATAGCTCCTCGCTTTTCAATACACAAACTCATTACTGGACCAATAAATTCTGATTTAGTAATAATATTTGCTTTAATATATGGTTCTTCAATATAATTTATTCTTGCTGGATCTGGTAAATCACTTGGATTGTTAACCTTCACTACATCTCCGTTTGTTTGATAAGCAATATACGATACGTTAGGAACCGTTGTAATCACCGTCATTTTAAATTCACGCTCTAATCGTTCTTGAACAATTTCCATGTGCAACATTCCTAAAAATCCACAGCGGAATCCAAAACCCAAAGCTAAAGACGATTCTGGTTCCCACGTTAAAGAAGCATCATTTAATTGAAGCTTCTCCATACTGTAACGTAATTCTTCAAAATCCTCAGTATCTACTGGATAGATGCCCGCAAATACCATTGGTTTTACCTCTTCAAATCCATGAATAGCTTCATCGCATGGTCTATCAAAATGAGTAATTGTATCTCCTACTTTTACTTCTTTCGCTTCCTTAATTCCCGAAATAATATAGCCCACATCACCCGTGCTCATAACATTACGTGGCTCAGGTTTTAATTTTAGTACGCCAATTTCATCAGCATTATATACAGAACCTGTATTAAAAAACTTTACTTTATCTCCTTTTTTAATAGTACCATTTAAAATTTTATAATAGGCTATAATTCCTCTAAAACTATTAAAAACACTATCAAAAATTAATGCTTGTAATGGTGCTTCTGGGTCGCCAACCGGACATTTTACACGCTCAATAATGGCTGATAAAATTTCTTCGATACCCATGCCTGTTTTACCACTTGCAGGAATAACATCACTGCTGTCACAGCCAATTAAATCAACAATTTGGTCGGTCACCATTTCAGGTTCAGCACTTGGCAAATCCATTTTATTAAGAATAGGAATGATCGTTAAGTTGTGTTCCAATGCTAAATATAAATTCGAAATGGTTTGTGCTTGTATCCCTTGCGCGGCATCAACAATCAATAAAGCTCCTTCGCAAGCGGCTATAGAACGAGAAACTTCATAACTAAAATCAACGTGTCCAGGAGTATCAATTAAATTAAGTACAAATTTTTCACCTTTATAAGTGTAATCCATTTGTATAGCATGGCTTTTAATAGTAATGCCGCGCTCTTTTTCCAAGTCCATATCATCAAGCACTTGCGCTTCCATTTCACGACTAGTAATTGTCTTAGTATGCTCTAATAGCCTGTCGGCTAAAGTAGATTTACCATGATCGATATGGGCAATTATGCAAAAGTTACGTATGTTCTTCATTTGATATAAAAATAAGTCTGCAAAGATAGGTTATTACGACCAATTATCAGAATCACCTTAAAAATATATAAACAAAAACGCCATTCGTTCACAAGCGAATGGCGTTTAAATAAGGGCTGTTTATTAATTATCCTTTTTTAATAACGTTACATGGCCCACATAAGGGTGTTTATTGCCTTTGGTGTCTCTGACAGTCATTTTATAAATATAAACGCCTTGTTCTGCAATTTTAGAACCCCCTTTTACGGTTCCGTCCCAACCTTTTCTGAAGGCATTACTAGTAAAAATATTCTCTCCCCATCTATCGTAAATATCTAACCGGTAATTTTCTTCATCAATTCCAACTCCCATCGGTTGAAATATATCATTTAATCCATTTCCATCTGGTGTAAACGTATTTGGGATATATACAGCAAAATCAGGGGTGATTTCCACTATCACTTTCGCCGTGTCTTTACAGCCCTTAACAGTGGTTGCCACTAAATTAACAGCATATGGCCCAACTACAGAATAATAATGGCTTGGGCTAGTTACAATCGATGTGTTGGTTCCTCCTGTAGCTAAAGGATCCCCAAAATCCCAATAGTAGGATGTTGCTCCTTGAGAGGTATTTATAAAATCAATATTTGGATCTAAAATACTCGTCGTTTGAGGGTCTGCATAAAAAGATGCTACGGGTTGAGGGTATACTTCGATAACATCGATCTTTGTTGTGTCTTGTTTACAACCAAATTGATTTGTAACTAATAGAGTAACAGTGTATTTACCTGAGTCTAAAAACGTTATAATTTGTGGGTTTCCGCTTCCAGAAGCAGCGCCTCCCCAGGTATAAATATCTGTCGCTGGATTATTTGAATTTGCTGTGAGTGTTGAATTTAAAGGCGCACAGCCAGATGGCGTTATAGTAAAATCAATTATAGGCAATGGATTTACATTAATTGTGAATGTTGCTTGGCCATCAGGTAATGTACAATTATCCTTTACAGTAACCGAATACGTATTAGGATTTGTATTGTGATTTGCTACAACATTTATAGAACTAGTTTGAGTGTTTAAATCACTCACTCCATTACTCCAAATAAAATCATAAGGTCCAGAATTTCCCACACCAGACATAACAGGCGTTAATGTCACTGATGCTCCATGACAAGCCGAAGTACTATAACCATCAATAATCAATTGAGGGGTAACCTGCACTGTAATAACCTTTGGCGAAGGTGAGCAACCATTTATGTCGCTCACAGCTACGGTATAAGATGTGGTAACTGTTGGACTTACTGTATGTGGTCCCCCACCTACAAATGGGTTTGGACTCCAAGTGTAAGTATAAGCGGGTGTTCCATTTTGACCAGTAGCATAAATTTGTGCACTTTCTCCATAGCATATTTTAGGATTAACCATTGGTGTTAATACTAATAATGATGGCTGAGAAACAATTACTGGCTGAGAAGTTGAACAGTTGTAACTGTCAGTTACTGTTGCTGAATATGCTCCAGCACCAACACCAACTATACTTTGTGTTAATCCTGCGGTAGTAATAGTTTGCGATATTGGATTTGACCAAGACACGGTGTATGGTCCTGAACCTGCTGTATAATTAATTGTTATTTCTCCATTAGATAAACCAAAACATGTTGGTGGCGTTACACTAAATCCTGTAATAGTAGATGTTGGCGGGTTTGCAATACTCACCGTTTGAGTAATTGAACATCCTTTGCTATCTGTAATTAAACAACTCCAGCTATTACCAGGTGTAAGATTGCTAGCAATGTTACCAAGCGTAACAGGAAATGTATTCCAACTCAAGTTATAAGTTGGCGTTCCACCATTTACAGTTACAGTTGCTGCACCATTAGCTAAACCACAAGTGGCTGGTGATGATACAAATGTGGATGTTAAGGCA
>ERZ724517.471-NODE-471-length-24280-cov-8.222704_pt1 | contig 24280 bp, 22 predicted proteins | sample MGYA00376050_ERZ724517 | MGnify/ENA primary metagenome ERZ724517 (study PRJEB28724, sample SAMN07190886) | activated sludge metagenome | isolation source: activated sludge of sewage treatment plant in Hong Hong | place: USA: Christiansburg, Virginia | collected... | reverse complement strand
ACATGGCCTACATCCGGAAAATGCCGAACTTCGTTTCCTCGGCCGGCGCGTTCATTGCTGCCGACAGGCCGAGGCCGAGGACGCGGCGGGTGTCGGCCGGATCGATGATGCCGTCGTCCCACAGGCGCGCGCTGGCGTAATAGGGGTGGCCCTGGGTTTCGTACTGCTCGCGGATCGGCGTCTTGAAGGCATCCTCGTCCTCGGCGCTCCAGGGCTTGCCGCCGGCTTCCATGCCGTCGCGCCTGACGGTGGCCAGCACGCCGGCGGCCTGTTCACCGCCCATCACCGAGATGCGCGCGTTCGGCCACATCCACAGGAAGCGGGGCGAGTAGGCGCGGCCGCACATGCCGTAGTTGCCGGCGCCGAAGCTGCCGCCGATGACGACGGTGAATTTTGGCACCTTTGCGGTGGCGACGGCGGTGACCATCTTGGCGCCGTCACGGGCGATGCCGCCGTTTTCGTACTTGCGCCCGACCATGAAGCCGGTGATGTTCTGCAGGAAGACGAGCGGAATGCCGCGCTGGGCGCAGAGTTCGATGAAGTGCGCGCCTTTCAGCGCCGATTCGCTGAACAGGATGCCGTTGTTGGCGACGAAGCCGACCGGGTAGCCGTGGATGCGGGCGAAGCCGCAGACCAGCGTCGTGCCATAACGCGCCTTGAACTCGTCGAAGTCGGAAGCATCGACGATGCGGGCGATGATTTCGCGCACGTCGAAAGGCTTCTTGCTGTCGCTCGGAATGACCCCGTAGAGTTCCTCCGCCGCATAGAGCGGGGCGCTGGGTGCGGTCAACGTCACCGGCGGGCTCTTTTTCCAGTTGATATCCTTGACCAGGCGGCGGGCGATGGCCAGCGCGTGCGCATCGTTCTCGGCCAGATGATCGACGACACCGGAGATGCGCGTATGCACATCGGCGCCACCAAGGTCTTCGGCGGAAACCACTTCGCCGGTCGCCGCCTTCACCAGCGGCGGGCCGCCAAGGAAGATGGTGCCCTGGTTCTTGACGATAATGGATTCGTCGCACATGGCCGGCACGTAGGCGCCGCCGGCGGTACATGAACCCATCACGGCGGCGATCTGCGGGATGCCTTTCGCCGAAAGGTTGGCCTGATTGAAGAAGATGCGGCCGAAGTGCTCCTTGTCCGGAAAGACTTCGTCCTGCATGGGCAGGAAGGCGCCGCCGGAATCGACCAGGTAGACGCAGGGCAGGTGGTTCTCCAGCGCGATCTCCTGCGCCCGCAAATGCTTTTTCACGGTCAGCGGGTAGTAGGTGCCACCCTTCACGGTCGCATCGTTGGCGACGATCATGCATTCGACGCCGGACACGCGCCCGATGCCGGCGATCACCGATGCCGCCGGGACATCGCCGCCGTACATGTCGTAGGCAGCGAACTGGCCGATTTCGAGGAAGGGCGTGCCGGGATCGAGCAGGCCGTTGACCCGCTCGCGGGGCAGCAGCTTGCCGCGGGCGAGGTGTTTCTGGCGCGCCGCCTCGGGGCCGCCGAGGGCGATCTTCTCGACCTTCTCGTGGAGGTCGGCGACGACCGTCTGCATGGCTGCCGCATTGGCCTGGAAGTCTGCGCTGCGCGGGTTGAGTTGGGATTTAAGGATGCTCATGTCGCCTCGCTTGTCTGGTCTGTTTCGTTGCCGGTTGCAATCATTGTCCGCTGTCGTGTCCTAAAGTTGTTGCGTTTCTTTAAGCCATTTGCTGACCGGCTCTGCGCGGTAGGCGGCCATCGCATCGAGCAGGTGCCCGATGTCGCTGGCGGCGAGCGCCATCGTCCGGTTCTCCGGACGCAGGAAGCCATCGGCCACGGCGCGGTCGAAGAGCGCCAGCAGCGGGTCGTAGAAGCCATTCACGTTGAGCAGGCCCATTGGTTTCACGTGAAACCCGAGCTGGCCCCAGGTTAGGATCTCGCAGAACTCTTCGAAGGTGCCGAAGCCGCCGGGCAGGGCGATGAAGCCGTCGGCAAGTTCGGCCATCCGCGCCTTGCGGGTGTGCATCGAATCGACGATTTCGAGCCGGGTGAGGCCGCGGTGATCGACGGCACGCCCTGCCACTTCCTTGCCGATCAGTGCTTCGGGGATGACGCCGGTGACCGTGCCGCCGGCATCCAGGCAGGCGTCGGCGACAATGCCCATGAGGCCGACGTTGCCGCCTCCGTAGACCAGTTCGGCGCCGCGCCCGGCCAGCAGCCGGCCGAGTGCTTCGGCTGCGCTGCGATAGCGCGGATCGTGGCCGGCATTCGAGCCGCAGAAGACGCAGATTCGTTTCATGTCCACCTCAAAAGCCCCCGGTATCCAGCCATTTTTCGATTTGCGGCAGGCGGTCGGCGCCGAAAAAGGCTTCGCCGTCGACGAGCACGTAAGGGGAGCCGAAGACACCGGTTTCCAGAGCCCGATCGACTTCGTCCTTGAGCCGCGCCTTGACTGCCGGTTGCTGCAGCGCGGCTTCGAGGCGGTTGCGGTCGACGCCGAGTGTTGCGCCAATTTCGAGGACGTTCCCGGCTTCCGAGATGTCGACGTCGGCGACGAACAGCGCCCGAAAGACGGCGTGCGCGAAGCTGCGGGCCAACGTGCAGTCCTGGTCGTGCAGCCAGTAGTAGGCGCGGGCGGCATGCTGCGTGGCCAGCGGAAAGCGGGTCGGGTGGCGGTAGGGAATCCCCATGAAACGGGCCGAACGGGTGAAGTCGAGTTGCCAGTAGGCGGCCCTGGCGGGCGCCTGCAGCGTCAGCGGCGCGCTGCCGGCGGCCTTGAGGACGACCCCGAGCAGGATCGGGTGCCAGCGCACCTTGCGTCCGAAACGCGCCGCCAGATCGTCGATGCGCTCGCTCATCAGGTAGCCGTAGGGGCTCGAGAAATCGAACCAGAAATCGACGGGCGCCTTGCCGCTATCGTTCATGTCATTCCTTGCTCAGGCAGTGAGGCTGCGCCCGATGACCAGGCGCTGGATGTCGTTGGCGCCTTCGTAGATCTGGCAGACGCGCACGTCGCGGTAAATCCGCTCGACCGGGAATTCATTGGTGTAACCGCAGCCGCCATGAATCTGGATGGCGGCCGAGCAGACCTTTTCGGCGATCTCCGACGCGAACATCTTGGCCATCGAGGCCTCGGTCAGGCAGGGCTTGCCGGCATCCTTGAGCGTGGCGGCGCGCCAGACCATCAGGCGTGCGGCATCGACCTGGGTGGCCATGTCGGCAAGGCGGAAATTGACCGCTTGGTGTTCGATGATGGGCGCGCCGAAGGTGACGCGTTCTTTGGCATAGGCGAGCGCGGCCTCAAATGCCGCCCGCGCCATGCCGACCGCCTGTGCGGCGATGCCGATCCGCCCGGCTTCGAGGTTGGAGAGGGCGATCTTGTAGCCTTCGCCTTCCTTGCCGAGCATGGCCGAGGCCGGCACGCGGCAGTCCTCGAAAGCGATTTGCGCGGTATCGGAGGCGTGCTGCCCCATCTTCTCCTCGATCCGGGCGACGACATAGCCGGGGGTTGCGGTCGGCACCAGGAAGCATGAGATGCCCTTCTTGCCGGCCGCCTTGTCGGTCACCGCGAAGACGATGGCCACGGCTGCATTCTTGCCGGTGGTGATGTAATGCTTGACGCCGTTGATGATGAAGTCGTCGCCGTCGCGTTCGGCGCGGGTGGTGATCGCGGCGGCATCGGAGCCGGTGTGCGGCTCGGTCAGGCAGAAACAGCCGAGCTTTTCACCTCGGGCCAGCGGCTTCAGCCATTCTTCCTTCTGGGCATCGCTGCCGTACTTCATGGTGATGCCGCAGGCCAGCGAGTTCTGGACGCTGACGATGGTCGAGGTGGCGCCATCGCCGGCGGCGATTTCTTCCAGGGTCAGGACCAGCGACATGTAGTCCATGCCGGCGCCGTCCCATTCCTCCGGCACGACCATGCCCAGCGCGCCCAGTGCGCCGAGTTCCTTGAGGGCGTCGGCCGGGAAAGTGTGGTTGCGGTCCCATTCGCCGGCGAATGGGGCGAGGCGCTCCTGCGCGAAGGCGCGCATCGAGTCGCGGATCATTTCCTGTTCCTGGGTGAGGATCATGCTGTTTCCTTTGAATGGCTGGTCAGCCAGACCCCGGCGATGACCAGCAGGCCACCGCCGAGGACGGGCAGGCCGAGGCGTTCGTCGAGCAGGATGGCAGCCTGCAGGACGGCGAACACCGGGACCAGGTTGACGAATGCCGAGGCGCGGGCTGCGCCGAGGCGCTTGACGCCATCGGCGAACCAGGTGAAGGCGAGGGCAGTACCGCCGAGCGCGAGGAAGACGATGCTGGCCCACACCCGCCATGACCAGGCCGCGAGATCGCTGCCGCCCTGGAGCAGCGCCGTGAAACCGATCAGCACGGCGCCGATGAGGCTGGCCCACAGCGTCGCGGCGAGGGGCGAGAGCGTTTGCGTGGCGCGCCGCCCGATGAAGGTGTAGGCCGTCCAGCACATCACGCAGCCAAGGATCAGCCATTCGCCGATGCCGACCGAGCCGTTGATCAGGGCCAGCGGGTTGCCGTTGCCGATGACGGTCAGGCAGCCTGCCATCGCGATGGCGACGCCGCCCACCTTGAGTGGTGTCATCTTCTCCTGGCCGAGAAACCAGGCGGCCAGCGCGACGACGACCGGATTGAGTGCGACGACCAGCGCGCCCTGTCCGGCGCTGATGTGCTTCAGGCCATGGAAGAAACACAGGGCATAGAGGAAGATCCCGGTCATCGCAAGGCCGGTCACCACACCCCACTCGGCGCCGGTCTGCGGACGCGGAATCCTTCCCTCGCTGAGCAGGGCGAATCCGGCCAGCACCAGCCCGGCTAGCAGGAAGCGGATGGCGGGGGCGGCGAGCGGCGCCGGCAGTTCCTGTGCCACGACGCGTCCCGCGATCCAGGTTCCTCCCCACATGAACATGGCACCAATCAGCTTGAAGTAGGTGAGCGAATCAACGGCGGCGCGGACCTGCTGCGGCACCTAGAGCATTTCCACCGCGAGCGCCGTGGCCTCGCCGCCGCCGATGCAGAGTGAGGCGACGCCGCGCTTCAGCCCGTGTTTCTTCAGCGCCCCGAGCAGCGTGACGACGATGCGCGCCCCGGAGGCGCCGATCGGGTGGCCCAGTGCGCAGGCGCCACCATGGATGTTGACCTTCCCGGCCGGCAACTTGAGATCGTGCAGCGCAGCCATGGTGACGACGGCAAAGGCTTCGTTGATCTCGTATAGATCGACGCTATCTGCGGTCCACCCGGTTTTGGCGAACAATTTCTGCATGGCGCCGACCGGGGCCGAAGGGAACAGGGCCGGCACACCGGCGTTGGTCGTATGGCCGACGATGCGGGCGAGCGGTTGCAGGCCCAACATGGCGGCCTGCGAGGCGCGCATCAGCACCAGTGCGGCAGCGCCGTCGGAGATCGAAGAGGAGTTGGCGGGGGTGACCGTGCCGTCCTTCCTGAAGGCCGGCTTCAAAGTAGGGATCTTTTCGATGTTAACCGCAAACGGCCCTTCGTCCTTGTCGATGACGAGATCGCCCTTGCGCCCGGCCACGGTGACCGGCGCGATTTCCCAGGCGAAGCTGCCGTCGTCGCTGGCCTGCTTGGCGCGGGTGGTCGAGCGGATGGCGAACTCGTCCTGTGCCTCGCGGCTGAAACCGTAAGTGGTCGCACACTCTTCGGCAAAGGTGCCCATCAGGCGGCCGCGATTCTCCTTGGAGTAGGCATCTTCGAGCCCGTCCATGAACATGTGGTCGATGATTTGACCGTGGCCGAGGCGGTAGCCGCCGCGCGCCTTGGGTAGCAGGTAGGGGGCGTTGGTCATCGATTCCATGCCGCCGACGACGGCGACGTTGCATGAGCCGGCGACGATGCCGTCATGGCCGAGCATCGTCGCCTTCATGGCCGAGCCGCAGACCTTGTGGATGGTCGCGCAGCCGGCGGAGAGCGGCAGGCCCGCCTGCAAGGCAGCCTGGCGTGCCGGAGCCTGGCCTTGGCCAGCCTGCAGGACGCAGCCCATCAGTACTTCGTCGACCAGGTTGGCGTCGATGCCGGCGCGCTCGACGGCGGCGCGGATCGCGATAGCGCCGAGGTTGGCGGCGGTCAGGCTGGCGAACCCGCCCTGGAAGCAGCCCATGGCAGTTCGGGCGGCGGAAACGATGACGATCGGGTCATTCATGCTGCATCTCCTTGATGTGTGTCCTGACTAGGCGTCCAGCGCCTTCAGCGCGGCGCCGTAACGGGTTTGCAGGTCTTGGGGGCAATTGACGGTGATCCCGAGGTCGTGCATCAGGCCGTCCTTGAGGCCGTAGATCCAGCCGTGGACGGTGACCGGCTGGTTGCGCCGCCAGGCGTCCTGCACGACGAAGGTCTGGCAGACGTTCCATACCTGTTCGAGGACATTCAGTTCGCACAGGCGGTCATGGCGACGTTCAGCCGGCAGCTTGTCCACATCCGACTGGTGCTTGGCGTGGACGTCCTGCACGTGGCGCAGCCAGATATCGACCAGCCCGACGCGCTCCTTCCGCAACGCGGCACCGACACCGCCACAGCCGTAGTGGCCGACGACCATGATGTGCTTGACCTTGAGCGCCTCGACGGCGAACTGGATCACCGACAGGCAGTTGAGATCGGTATGGACGACGACATTGGCGACATTGCGATGGACGAACACTTCGCCCGGCAGCAGACCGACGATCTGGTTTGCCGGCACCCGCGAGTCGGAGCAGCCGATCCACAGGAATTCCGGGGTCTGGATCTTGGCCAGCTTGTTGAAATACTCGGGATCGACTTCCTGCATCTGGCGGGCCCAGGCACGGTTGAAGTCGAACAGGTGCGACAGGTTTTCGCTGCGGATTTCCTCTTCCGACCAGTTTTCGAGGTCGAGGGCCAGGAACATCGTGCCTTCGACCGGCGTCTGGTAGTAGGACGGCGCCTCGGTGAACCCGAGTTCGCGGTAGAGCTTGACCGCCATGCGCATGCTGGGCAGCGTGTCGATGATGAGCTTGCGGTAGCCGATTTCCTTGGCCGCCTTGATCGCCGCCAAGGCCAACGCGGCGCCGACGCCATGGCCGCGCTCCTCGGGCGTGACATAGAGGCGCTTCATCTCGCAGACGCCCTCGCTATCCGGCAGCGGGCGCACGCCGACACAGCCGGCCGGCCGGCCATCGACTTCGGCAAAGAAAAGGCGGCCCTCCGGCGCGGTGTAGGCCCCGGGCAGGGAGGCCATTTCCTGGTCGAAATTTTGATAGGACAAATCAACGCCGAGCCAGGCCGCATAGTTGCGGAAATACTGACGTACCTGCTCGAGCGCTTCGCTATCGCCGGCGGTAAGGGGGTGAAGGGTAACGGTCATCGATGCCTGCTCCTGTTGCCTGGCCCCCGGGGGAGGCCTGGCGGGAGCATGTTCATTCGGTTTCCGCGAAGAGTTCGCGGCCGATGAGCATTCTACGGATTTCCGAAGTGCCTGCTCCGATCTCGTAAAGCTTGGCATCGCGCCACAGGCGTCCGGTCGGGTATTCGGTGGTGTAGCCGACACCGCCCAGGGTCTGGATCGCCTCGCCGGCCATCCAGGTCGCCTTTTCAGCGGAATAAAGAATCGCGCCGGCGGCGTCCTTGCGCAGGGTGCGCGAATGGTCGCCTGAATCGCAGGCGCGACCCACCGCATACACATAGGCACGGGTGGCCTGCCAGGTCGAATACAAATCGGCGACCTTGCCCTGCATCAGCTGGAACTCGCCGATCGCCTGGCCGAACTGCTTGCGCTCGTGGATGAAGGGAACGACGACGTCCATGCACGCGGCCATGATGCCGAGAGGGCCGCCGCAGAGCACGGCACGTTCGTAGTCGAGTCCCGACATCAGCACCCGGGTGCCGTTGCCAACGCCGCCCAGCACATTTTCTTCCGGGATTTCGCAGTCGTCGAAGAAGAGCGGGAAGGTGTTGGAACCGCGCATGCCCAGCTTGTCGAGGTGAGTGCCGTGGCTGAAGCCCGTGAACTCCTTTTCGACGATGAAGGCGGTCATGCCCCGGGCGCCGGCGTCGGGGCCGGTCTTCGCGTAGACGACCAGAGTGTCGGCATCGCCGCCGTTGGTTATCCACATTTTCGAGCCGTTCAGCACGTAGCGGTCGCCCTTCTTGTCGGCGCGCAGCTTCATCGAGACGACGTCGGAACCGGCGTTCGGCTCGGACATCGCCAGCGCGCCGACGTGCTCGCCGGATATCAGCTTGGGAAGGTATTTCTGGCGCTGGTCTTCGCTGCCGTTGCGGCGGATCTGGTTGACGCACAGGTTCGAGTGGGCACCGTAGGACAGGCCGACCGAGGCCGAGGCGCGGGAAATCTCCTCGAGCGCGACGATGTGGGCGAGGTAGCCCATGTCGGTGCCGCCGTATTCCTCGCCGGCGGTCATGCCGAGCAGGCCCATGTCGCCAAATTTCTTCCATAGGTCGGCCGGGAATTCGTTGACGCGGTCGATCTCGGCGGCACGCGGCGCGATTTCGGCGGCAGCGAAGGCCTGCACCGCTTCGCGCAGCAGGTTGATGTCCTCGCCGAGGGCGAAGTCGAGGCTGGGAATGTTCATGGTCTTTCTCCTGGTTTCTTTTCGGATTTGCCGTGCATGACTATGATGGTCTGTTGCATCAGCGCGCATTGTGTTTCCCGTCCGTTCTTGACGGCGAATACTTCGCTTTGGGTGACGACCAGCGTCCGCCCGGCCCGGACGACCTTGCCGCGGGCGATCAGGTGCTCGCCGTCGGCCGGTGCCATCAGGTTCATCTTGTATTCGACGGTCAGCACCGAAGCGGCGGCCGGCACCGTGGTCATCGCCGCGTAGCCGGCTGCCGAGTCGGCGATCATGCCGACCACGCCGCCATGCACGAAGCCATGTTGTTGCTCGACACCCGGCCAATGCGGCAGATGAATCTCGGTGCGACCGTGTTCGACCACTGCCAGCGCTGCCCGGATCAGGGTCATCGCGTGCTGCAGCGCAAAACTGGCGCGGACGCGGTCGGCAAAATGAGGGTCGGAGATTCTGGACATGGCGTGATTGTATTTACGTTGACGTCAACGTCAACTATTCAGGCGATATTTTTCATTGCGCATCACGCCGGATCAGTTCGCGCTGGCATTGCTGCTCGAACTGGGAAATCTCGGCCAGCATCGCCTCGATGTCCTCGCGCTGCTGCTCGAGCGCCTCGCGGCGGCTGGACATCAGGCGCAGGCACTCGAGGAGCTGGGGCGTCTCGTCCTCGGTCGACTCGTACATGCCGATCAGGTCCTTGATCTCGGCCAGCGACAGGCCGAGCCGCTTGCCGCGCAGGGCCATCTTGAGCCGCGCGCGGTCGCGCCGGGTGAAGACGCGCTTGCTGCCTTCGCGCTCCGGCGCCAGGATGCCCTGGTCCTCCCAGAAGCGGATCGTGCGCGGGGTGATGCCGAACTCACGGGCGAGGTCGGAAATGGCGAAAATGGCGGCCGTCTGGGTCAAGTGGGGTTCCTCATTGCAGGGGGCCAAGTTAATCAGATGAGGGGCGCATTTTCAATGTGCCTTGCACATGGCGCGGCTATGCAAGGCCTTAGCCGGTTATCCTGCGTTTCACCGCGCGGGTGACCATGCGCAGGCGCTGGGTCAGCGGCAGGCGCTTGAAATTGGTCTTGACGGCGCCCTGGGTGAAGGCCGTGCGCTTCGAGTAGTCCATGACCAGGTCGACGATCACCGGGCGTCCGGCGGCCGCGAATTGGCGGGCCCGGACGATGGCGTCGGGAACATCGCCATTGGCCGCCACCCGGATGTACTCGGCACCGGTGGCGATGGCGACACCACTGAAGTCGATGGCGCCGAGGGCCGTGCACGGTTTGCGGTTGAATGGGATCTCCTGCGCCTGGGCGATTTGCGACAGTTCGCCGTCGTGGAAAACGAAGTACATCAGGCCCAGTCCCAAACGTGTGGCGGAAACGATCTCCATGCAGGTCATGGTGAAGGCGCCATCGCCGACGATGGCGAACACCTCGCGCCCGGGGTTGGCCAGCTTGGCGCCGATGGCGGCAGGGACCGCATAGCCCATGCTGTTGAAATCGGTGGGAACGATCAGGCCCTTGGCCTGCCGTACCGGGAAGAGCTCAGCGGTCAAATAGGTGTGGTTGCCGTCGTCGACCACGGCGATGGCGTCGTCGGGGAGCGCCGCGCGCAGCGCATTGAAGAAGACGGCCGGATTGACCTTGTCGCCGCTGTCGTGGCGCAGCCACTCCGCGTTGTAGGCCGCCTTGTCGCGCTGGATTCGCGCCTGCAGTTCGGCATTCCCGGCGCGCGGGGCGCCGAGCTTTTGCAGTTCGTCGAGCAGGGCGCCGAGGACGGCGCTTGCATCGCCTTCGAGGGCGACCGCTGCGGGATAGTTGGCATTGAACACCGCCGGATTGATGTCGGCATGGATCAGCTTCTGCGGCACCGTGACGCCGAAGCTGCCGGTGGCGATCTCAGCAAAGCGGGTGCCGACCGCCAGCAGGCAATCGCAATCGGCAAAGGCGTTGCGCGCCGCAGGCACGGCGGCGGCGCCGAAACTGAAGCCGGTATGCAGCGGGTGGGCGGCGGAAAATACCGACAGTCCCTGCAGCGTGGTGGCCACCGGCGCCTGCAGGAACTCGGCGATGGCGCGTGTCTGGACCACCGCATCGCGGGCGCCCCAGCCGATGAACATGGCCGGGTGCCTGGCGCCGAGCAGCATTTCGGCGGCGCGACGGATCTCCGGGGCGGCTGCCCGCTGTGGCCTGGCGATGACTGGCCGGCCGGGCATTTCGCCCATCTCGCCGGGGAACATCTGCAGGTTGACCGGGATTTCGACGAAGACCGGTCCGGGCTCGCCGGAATTCGCGATCTCCCAGGCCTTGAACAGGGCGGGAACGATCTCGGCGTGGCTGGTGACGTGGAAGGTCGCCTTGGTCAGCGGCTTGAGGAAGGCATGCTGGTCAAGTTCGTGTAGCTGGTAGCGCTTGTCGAGGTCGGTGCGGATGCCGCCGCAGATGACCAGCATCGGCACGCCGTCGAGGAAGGCTTCGCCGATGCCGCTGGCGGCGTGGGTGGCGCCGGCCGCGGGGACGATGACCAGGGTGCCGGTCGAGTCCGAGGTCCGGCTGACCCCGTCGGCCATGAAGGATGCCCCGCCCTCGTGGGTCACCAGCACGGGCGTGATCAGCCCGGAACTGTTGAGTTCGTCGTACAGTTCAGTGTTGTGCACCCCGGGGATGCCGAAGGTGAATTTGATGCCCAGGGCTTCAAGGGCTCGCACCGCGATCCAGGCGCCAGTTCGTTTCATTCAGGTGTCTCCAGGGGTGTGCATGAGGTTTCAGGTGCTTGCTGCAGCAGCCTGGCCGGCGATGCGCCCGCTCAGAATGCAGCCGCCGAGGAAACTGCCTTCCAGCGCGCGCAGGCCGTGCATGCCGCCACCGCCGAATCCGGCCGCTTCGCCTGCCGCATAGAGCCCGGCGATGGGCTGCCCGGCGTCATCGAGCACGCGGCTTTGCAGGTCGGTCTGGATGCCGCCCAGGCTCTTGCGGCTAACGATGAATTCGCGCACGGCGATCAGCGGGCCGGCCTTGGGATCGAGGATCTTCTGGAATTTGCAGGTGCGCAGGCGGTCCCCCTTCCAGCGCCGGACATAGGCGATGCGTCGCAGCTGCTCATCGTTGTGGAAGGTCGGGCCACGGTCGATCTGGGCGTCATAGCTTTCGGCGGCCTGGCGGATGGTGTCCAGCCTGACCGCATCGTCGCCCTGCAGAGCGTTCATCTTGTCCACCAGTTGCGGCAGGTCGCTACCGACCACGAAGTCTTCGCAATTGGCGACCATCTCCTCGTAGAGCCAGCGATTGCCGAAAAGGAGGTCGCGCAGGAAGGCCAGCTTTTTCTTGTCGCGTACCGACGGGTTGAACTCGGCGCCGGAAACCGCCAGCTCCTTGAGGGCGATGCGCCGGTTCATTAATTGCCAGGAATACTGCCGTTCCTGGGCGCACACCCGGGTCACCAGGTCGCGGGTGTCGAACCCCGTCACCAGCGGCATCGGGCCGATGCGGCAACCCTGCCAGTCGAGCCACAGGGCCGAGCGTGGCGGCACCAGCGAGAGCCCGTGTCCCGGCTTGCGTGGCCGGGGGTGACGGACGCCCGCCGCGTAGTTCCACATCGCATCTAGGTGCGTCAGCTGGCCGCCGGCTGCACCGACAGCGTCGTGCAGGCGGCCGTCCGCATAGCGGTGGGAGCCGTTGAGGATGACCGGCGGCGGCGAACCCCAGTCGCGATGCCAGTGCTGCCTGACCCGCTCGATGTTGCCGTTGAATCCGCCGGCAGCGACGATCACCGCGCCGGCATGCGCGGCGAACGGCTGCCGGTCGTCTTCGCTGATGCCATTGCAGCCGGTCACTGCACCACCGGCGGTGATCAGGCTCTCGACCCGTTGGCCGAAACGGATTTCCAGATGCTTGCGCCGGGGGTGTTTCTGCAGCCGGTCGATCAGGCGCAGTGCCAGTTCCCGCCCGGTACCCCAGACGATATGAAAGCGCGGGACCGAATTGCCCGGGGTGAACTGCCCGCGCTCCACCCAGTGCGGCACCGGCACAAAACCTACGCCGCGCGCCCGCAGCCAAAGGCCGACGTCGTCATGGCAACGCTGTACGTAGGTCGCGGCCCAGGCGCAGGGCCAGCGGTCATCGGCGTCTAGTTCGCCGAAGGCATGCCAGTCGGCCAGCGCCAGCTCAGGCGTGTCGCGGATGCCGGCGCGCCGCTGCTCCGGGGTGCCGACCAGGAAGATGCCGCCAAAGCTCTCCTTGGCCAGGCCGCCGAAATTGTCCGCCGTGTCCCGTTCGAGCAGCAGCACGCTGCGCCCGGCGTCGAGCAATTCCAGCGCCGCACAGATACCGGCGATCCCGCCGCCGATGACGATGACTTCGCTCACCAGTATGCCTCCTCTATTTTTGCCGGAGTCTATCCCGATTTCGTGACCAGCCCAAACCCTTGCGAAATACTCGAAGCGGGCGTGCAGCGGGCCGCTTGTGCTGTGAAACAGGGGGCTCGGCCATGGTATCCAACTCTTTGATTGGTTGGGCAATTATGATTCGAACACACGGCCGGTTTGGGCGTGTCGGGAGCTCTGTGGTAAGTTTCGGGTCCCCCTGCCAAGGTTCGCCCATGTCCCTGCATTATCCGCATGCCCACCCGCCTGCCCCCGGCCAGCAGATCGAGGTCGCGCCGGGCGTCTTCTGGCTGCGCATGCCGCTTCCGTTCCAGCTCGACCACATCAATCTGTGGCTGCTGCGCGATGGTGACGGGTGGACCATCGTCGATACCGGTTTCGCCAACGATGATGTGCGTAATTTGTGGCGCCAGGTCATCGCGGGACTGGATGGCCCGGTACGACGCCTGATCGTCACCCACTTTCATCCGGACCACCTCGGCCTGGCAAGCTGGCTGATGAACGAGACCGGCGCGCCACTCTGGATGACGACGGGGGAATTCCTGACCGCGCACGCCGTCTGGAACGAGGTCGGCGGCCATGGTGCGCGTTTCATGGCGGCGCAGTTTCGCCAGCATGGGCTTGATCCCGAACGCGCCGCCAAGTTCGAGAACCGTGGTTCCGGTTACCGAATTGTCGTTCCGGGCGTGCCCGATTACTACCATCGCCTGAAGGCTGACGACACGGTTGCGGTCGACGGGAAAAACTGGCGGATTCTGATCGGCCACGGCCATTCTCCGGAACATATGGCGCTTTACTGCGCCGAACTCGGCGTGTTAATTTCCGGCGACATGCTTTTGCCGAAAATCTCAACGAATATCTCGGTATTCGCGGCGACGCCGGAAGCCGATTCGTTGGGCTGGTTTCTGGAATCCCTGGCCGAACTGGCCCGGGAAATGCCGGCAGGGACACTGGTTTTACCGTCGCACGGCCTGCCTTTTTCGGGGGTTCAGGCACGGGTGGAGGCATTGCGCGCGCATCATGAAGATCGCTTGCGTGCGCTTGAGGAGACGTGTGAACATGCGCCGCAGAGCGCAGCCGGGTTGCTCGAGACCTTGTTTCAGCGAGCACTCGATACGCATCAAACCATGTTTGCGATGGGCGAGGCAATTGCCCATCTGAACCACCTTGAACAAGCCGGACGGTTGTCGCGCAGCACAGGCACCGACGGTGTGATTCGATACACGCGGCGTAATCTCCGCGCCGTGCACTGACAGAGGGAGTTTGAGTATGTCGCAGCAAACCGATGACAAGGCAGGTAATCTGCCCAATCCGGCTGAAATGGCCAAAACCTATGCCGAAGTAGCCCAGCGCGCCTCGCGCCTGATCACCCAGTACATGGACAAGAAATCGAAGGAAGGCTGCAGCACGCCCTCCGACGAACTTGGCGTCGCCAAGGCCTTCATGGACCTGTCGTCGCGCCTGATGGCCAACCCGTACAAGATGGCCCAGACGCAGATGAACATGATGTGGGACTACTTCTCGCTGTGGCAGAACTCCACCATGAAGATGATGGGAATGCCGGTTCAGTCGCCGATTGCCTCGCCCAGGAAAGGTGACAACCGCTTCAAGGACGAGGAGTGGGAACAGCATTTCCTGTTCGACTTCGTCAAGCAGTCCTACCTGATCACCGCCCGGCACCTGCACGACACCGTTGCCGGTACCGAAGGCCTCGACGCCGTGACGCAGCAGAAGGTCAACTTCTTCACCCGCCAGTACATCGATGCCCTGTCGCCCTCCAATTTCGCGCTGACCAATCCCCAGGTCTTCCGCGAAACGGTCAACAGCCACGGCCAGAACCTGATCAAGGGCCTCAACAACCTGTTGCACGACATGGAAGCCGGCGACGGCCAGCTGCGCATCCGGATGACGGATACCTCGGCTTTCGAGATGGGCAAGAACGTCGCCACGACGCCGGGCAAGGTGGTCTTCCAGAACGACCTGTTCCAGCTGATCCAGTACGATCCCGCGACGCCGGACCAATACAAGAAGCCCTTCCTGATCGTTCCGCCGTGGATCAACAAGTACTACATCCTCGACCTGCGCGACAAGAATTCCATGGTCAAGTGGGCCACCGACCAGGGCCACACGACCTTCATCATGTCGTGGATCAATCCCGACGAGAAGCTGGCCAAGAAGACCTTTGAAGATTACCTGCTCGAAGGCTCGATCGAGGCCATCAACCAGGTCTGTGCGCAAACCGGCGAGGACAGCGTCAACCTGGCCGGCTACTGCCTCGGCGGCACGCTGACCATGACCACGCTCGCCTACATGGCGGCCAAGAAGGACAAGCGGGCGAATTCCGGCACCTTCTTCACCACCATGATCGACTTCTCCGAGCCGGGCGAACTGGGCGTCTTCCTAGACGAGCCGACGGTCGCCGGCCTCGAAAAGAAGATGAACGAGCGCGGTTACCTCGATGGCGCGGAAATGGCCACCACCTTCAACATGCTGCGCGCCAACGACCTGATGTGGTCGTTCGTGGTCAACAACTACCTGATGGGCAAGGATCCGTTCCCCTTCGACCTGCTGTACTGGAACTCGGACTCGACCCGCATGCCGGCAGCGATGCACAGCTTCTACCTGCGCAACATGTACCTCGCCAACAAGCTCCGCGAACCGGGCGGGCTCGAACTCGGCGGCGTCAAGATCGACATCAGCAAGGTCAAGACACCGTGCTACTTCATCTCGACGGTTGAAGACCACATCGCGCCGTGGAAGAGTACCTACATGGGAGCCCGCCTGCCGTCCGGCCCGACCAAGTTCGTCCTTGGTGGTTCCGGCCACATCGCCGGCATCGTCAACCCGCCGGTGGCAAACAAGTACGGCTACTGGACCAATGAGGCTACCGACGGCAAGCTGCCGGAGAACCCGGAAGACTTCCTGGCCGGCGCCACGCAGAATCCCGGTTCGTGGTGGACGCACTGGAACGCCTGGGTGACCGGCCTGCCGGGCGGCAGCGCCAAGGTCAAGGCGCGTGATCCGGCCGCCGGACCGCTCAAGGTCATCGAGGATGCGCCGGGCAGCTTCGTCAAGTTCCGCCTGGATGCACAGAAGAAGACGAAGTAGAACTGGCGTCGTTCAGCGATCGCAAAACGGGGGGCTTCGGCCCCCCGTTTCTTTTCCCGGCGTCCCTGCTGATTGACTGGGCTGCCCGGTCAGCGCATCGGCAATCGGGGCAGGCTTGGCCATTCAACCGCATCGAGCATGTTCTTGACGATCAGGCCGAGCTCCGTGTCGCCGGTGATTTCCAGTTCGCGGTTGAAGAACAGCGTATCCGGGTCTTCCTGGCGCGCCAGCAACTGCAGGTAGGCCGAGAGGTTGGCGGCGAAAGCCAGGTCGGGTTCGCGGCCTGGCTGCAAAACCGGGCGGAACAGCCCGTCTCGGTAGGTGTAGATGGCTTCACCACCGCTGTCGAGGACGCGCACCCTGAACAGCTTGCCTTCGAGTGCGGTCAACCCGTCTTCAGTGAGCAATTTCATTTTTAATGCGGCATTTAGGCCGGTGGCCAGCGCCAGGGCGTGCGGCCATTGCGGCAACGCCTGAAACACCGTTGCGACGAAGGCGGGCAGGCGAAATTTCGGAATGGTGAAGGGCTGGCTCATGGTCATGCGCCCGCGTGCTCGATGGCGTGATGTTGATGCTGGACGATGCCGGGTTCGCCGAACCAGTAGCCATTGACCAGGCCGCTGGCGCTCCACCCGCTACGGTCCGGCGCGAACGACTCGCCATGCCGGGCCCGGTCGAAGGCGGCGATGATTGTGCCGAGGTGCTCCTTCTGCGGGCTGATGCGGACCAAGTCGATGCCGAGCGCCAGGATCCCGGGAATCTGGTCCAGCAGGTCGTAACAATGCGCCGACATGGTCTGGATGCCGTTGATGGTCAGGAAATCTTGGCCCTCGCGTGTCTTGAGCAGCAGGCCCTCGGGATGCTCGAGGCACTTGAACTGGCAGTCATCCTTGTTCAGTTCATAGTGGCGGGCGGTGAAGCAGCGTGCCGAGAAGGCGAGCGGCAGCTTGCCGTAAGCGAAGACTTCGGTTTCGACCCCGGCCGGGCGGCTACAGTGCAAGGTCTCGACCAGATGCCGGTCGGCCTCGAGCGGAGGCACCCAGCGCTTGAGGCCGAAGCGGGCGTAGGTGGCGAGCGTGGCCTCGTTGTAGATGTTGAGGTGCGGTCCGGCGACGAAATTCTGCCCGTTTACGAGCTTGACCGCGCCCAGGTCGTTGGCCTCGATCATGCACCCGGGGAGTTCGGCCAATTCGTCGACCAGGCGGCGCAAGGCCTTGAGGTCGCTTTCGGATTCGAGCAGGGCCTGCGCGGAGACGACGACCTCCTTGCCGGCATCGCTCAGGTCGCGGGCCAGCGCGATCCAGTCGGCAGTGCGCAATTGTTGGCGGCGCGAGCAGACCACTTCGCCGACGTAGATCACGTCGAGGGCCGGGGTTTGCGCCATTTCGGCGTAGAACTCGAGCACTTCGGCCTTGGGCCAGAAATAGAGGAGGGGTCCGAGCGACAGCTTCATGCGAAATCCTTTAGCGCCACGGCCGGTTGTAGGCGCCCAGCGTCGCCTGACTGCCTTCGGAGAGCTTGGCGAGATCGGCCTGCCAGGCCGGCTTTACCTGGAAGCCGGCGGGTCCGTTGGCCAGCGAATCGAGCGCCGCGCGCAGGGTGCGGGTCACCTGCGCTACATAAGCTGGGCTGCGCTGGCGGCCTTCAACCTTGATGGCGCGCACGCCGATCCGGACGATTTCCGGCAGGATGGCAATGACGTTGAGGCTCACCGGTTCTTCCAGGGCATAGTAGGTCTCGCCCCGGACTTCGAAGCGGCCCTTGCACAGCGTCGGGTAACCGGCTGGTTCGTCATCGGCGAAGCGGTCGATGAGGATGCCGTTGAGCCGGGTTTCCATGCTGCCCGGTTGCTTGTCCCACTTGACGTACTTGGCCGGCGAACAGGCGCCGACGGTATTGGGCGATTCGCCGCAGGCGTAGGAAGAAAGCCAGCAGCGCCCTTCGTTCATGACGCAGAGGCTGCCGAAACCGAACACCTCGATTTCGACCGTGGTGTTGGTGACCACCTGTTCGACCTGGGCCAGGGTCAGCACACGCGGCAACACGGCGCGACGGATGCCGAATTCGTGCTGGCAAAAATTGATCGCCTCGTAGCTGGTCGCCGAGCCCTGTACCGACAGGTGCAGGCGCTGCTGCGGATGGCGGCGGGCTGCGTAATCCAGGAGGCCGACGTCGGCCAGAATGATCGCATCGACGCCTTGGGCGACGGCATCATCGACCGCCCTTTCCCAGTCGGCGACCCGCCCGGCCTGGGCGAAGGTGTTGATCGCGAGCAGTACCTCTCGACCTTTGGCATGTGCATAGCGGATGCCGTCGGCCATGCTCTTCGCATCGAAATTGAGGCCGGCAAAATTGCGCGCGTTGGTATCGTTCTTGAAGCCGAGATAGACGGCATCGGCGCCATTGTCGACCGCGGCCTTCAGTGCTGGCAGGCTGCCGGCGGGGCAAATGAGTTCAGGCAGGGAGCGCATGATGTGGCTCGCACAAAGCTAAGCGGCCGAGTATAGCGGGCGTGTCCGGGCAGCCATTGATGCGGGTCAAACGACCGGCAGTTTGTCTGCCCGGGTGGTCAGCTAGCGGATGACGATGGTCGGCCGGGCGCCCAGGGTGGCGCGGATGCGTTCGGCAACCCGGTCGGCATCGGCGCGGCTGGCGTAGGGCCCGAGCTGCAGGCGATGGATGCCGCCGCCGGGCTGGACGCGGATCGGTTCGCCCAGCCAGTCGAGTTCGCGACTCAGGTGGTTCCTGAGGCTGTCGGCGTTGTCGGCGTTGGCGAAGGCGCCGAGTTGCAGGTAGATGCCTTTGGGGGGCGCGCTGTCGCCGCTGATGCCTGGCGCCGGCGCCGTCTGGACCGGGCGCTCCTCGAGTGCCATGCGCCTGGCGAGGGCCTCGATTTCATCGGTTTCAGCCGCTGCCGGGCGCGGCGGCGGGGGCGGCGGCGTGACCTGCGCATACGAGGTGCCCATCGGTTCGCCGGGGATGATCGCTTCGACCTCGACCTGGCCGCTGCCGCCGTTTATCAGCCCGAGCTTGTAGGCGGCGGTGTAGGAGAGGTCGATGACGCGATCGGCATGGAACGGCCCGCGGTCAGTGACACGGACGATGACCGACTTGCCGCTCTGCACGCTGGTGACGCGCACGTAGGAGGGGAGGGCCAGGGTGGTGTGGGCCGCGGTCATGGCGAACATGTCGTAGGGTTCGCCGATCGAGGTTTTCTGGCCGTGGAACTTCTTGCCGTACCATGAGGCGATGCCACGCGCCCTGTAAGACTTGACCGTCGTGTTGGGTATGTATTCCTTGCCGAGAACCACATAGGGCCGGGTGGCCGGTTTGTGCAGCGGCTCCCAGCGTGGCTGGGCGTCGGGAATGTCGTCAAGGCCATCCGGGATGTCGTCGGCCGGGCCGTCGTCCTTGTAGAAACCGCCGCCCTTCTTGAGCACGGCGGTCGGCTTCTTGGTCGGCGTCGGGCCCTTGGAAACCGGGCCTTTTTGCCCGTCGACCGTAACTTCCTGTTTCGGGGCGCTCCCGCAAGCTGCCAGCAACAGGGCGGCCATTGCGCAGGTGATGAAGCGGCGGCTCACTTCCTGGTCCGCAGGCGATGGGTCTGGATCGACATCAGGATGCCGACACCAAGGAACAGGGTTACCAGCGCCGTGCCGCCGTAACTCATGAAGGGCAGCGGCACGCCGACCACCGGCAGGATTCCGCTGACCATGCCCATGTTGATGAAGGCATAGGTGAAAAAGCCGAGCGTGATCGCCCCCGCCAGAAGACGCGAGAACATGGTCTGGGCAGCGACGGCGATCATCATGCCGCGCCCGATCAGCAGGGTGTAGAGGAAGACGAGCACGACGTTGCCCAGCAGCCCCCACTCTTCGGAATAGACCGCAAAGATGAAGTCGGTGTGTTTTTCCGGAATGAACTCGAGGTGGGTCTGGGTGCCGTTGAGGTAACCCTTGCCGAACGGGCCGCCGGAGCCGATGGCGATGGTCGACTGAATGATGTGGTAGCCGGAGCCCAGCGGGTCGGTCGTCGGGTCGATCAGGGTCAGGATGCGTTTGCGCTGGTAGTCGTGCATCATTCCCCAGAGCACGGGGGCGGCCGCCGCGCCGGCGGCGACGAGGCTGATGATGACCTTCCACGGCAGGCCGGCGAGGAACATCACGAAAAACCCGGCGCCGCCGACCAACAAAGCCGTGCCGAGGTCGGGCTGCTTCGCGATGAGGCCGAAGGGCACGACCAGCAAGAGGGCCGCGACCATGTAATGACGGGCGCGCAACGTGGCTTCGTACTTGTGGAAATACCAGGCGAGCATCAGCGGCATGGCGATCTTCATGATTTCCGAGGGCTGGATCCGCGTGAAGCCAAGCGACAGCCAGCGCTTGGCCCCATTGACCTTGATCCCGAACAGGAAGACGGCGACCAGCAGCAGGAGGCCGACGATATAGAGCGGAATGGCAAAGCCCATCAGTTTCTGCGGCGGTACGCGCGAAACGAACCACATGACGACCAGGGCGATGCCCATGTTGGCGGCTTGCGACATCATGCGATGCGCGCTGTCGTAGGTCGCCGAATAGACGGTGGCCAGACCGACGCCCATGATGGCGGCGGTGATCATCAGCAGCGGGAAGTCGATGTGGGCGACCAATTCGTGCGCCCCACGCCTGAGGGTTCCGACGACGTCAATCATTCTTCGCTGTCATCCTCCACTGCAGCTGCATCTTCCTTGGCGGCGCCGGCCGGCAGCTTGCCCAGGAGATAGTAATCGAGAACCATGCGGGCGATCGGCGCTGCCGACTGGGCGCCGAAGCCGCCATTTTCGACCAGCACGGCGAGGGCGATGGTCGGCTTTTCGGCGGGGGCATAGGCGATGAACAGTGCGTGGTCGCGCAGTTCCTTCTTGACGCTGTGCTCCTTGTATTCGGCACCCTTCAGCGAATAGACCTGGGCCGTCCCGGTCTTGCCTGCGGCCTCGTAGGGCGCACCGGCGAAGGCCCGGGTGCCGGTGCCTTCCTTGTTGACGCCGACCATCGCGCGGCGGATGACGTCGACGTTTTGCGGCTTGAGTTTCAGGTCGCGAATCGGGTGCGGCTCCACCGGGCGCTTCTCGCCGCTCTTGGCGTCGATGATCTGGTTGACCAGGTGCGGCCGGAACATGACGCCATTGTTGGCCACGACAGCGGTGGCCAGGGCCAGCTGGATCGGCGTATAGGCGTTGTAGCCCTGGCCGATGCCGATCGAGATCGTTTCGCCGGCGTACCATTTCTGCTGTTCCGGCTTCTTGAAGCGCTGCTTCTTCCATTCCTGCGACGGCAGCACGCCCTTCGATTCGCCGGAATCGTCCTTGCCGAGATCCACACCAGTGCGCTGGCCGAGGCCGAGCGAGCCCATGAACTTGGCGATGTTGTCGATTCCCATGTCGTTGGCGAGCATGTAGTAATAGGTGTCGCAGGAATGGACGATGGACTTGTACATATCCACGCTGCCGTGCCCGCCCTTCTTGTCGTCTCTGAAGGTGTGGTTGCCGAAGGTGAAGAAGCCGGGGTCGCTGATCGCCTGGTTCGGTGTGCGCTTGCCCATTTCCAGCGCAGCGAGTGCCATAAACGGCTTGAAGGTCGATCCAGGGGGATAGGCGCCGTTGATCGCCCGGTTGACCATCGGCTTGCTCGGATGCTCGTTCAGTTCCTTCCAGTTGTCCGGCGTGATGCCGTCGACGAAAAGGTTGGGGTCGTAGGTCGGGTTGGATACCAGCGCCAGAATGCCGCCGGTCGTAGGGTCGATGGCGACGAGCGCCCCCTTGCGCTCGCCGAAGGCCTGTTCGGTGATTTCCTGGAGCTTGGCATCGAGCGTTAGCTGCAGGTTGTTGCCGGAAACCGGCGGGATGCGCTTCAAGCTGCGCACGGCGCGCCCGCCGGCATCGATCTCGACCTCCTCGTAACCGGTTTCACCGTGCAGTTCGAACTCATAGTGCTGTTCAAGGCCGGTCTTGCCGATATGGTCAGTGCCCTTGTAGTTTGCCTGTTGTTCGGCTTCCTCGATCCACTTGAGGTCGCGGTCGGTGATCCGCCCGATGTAACCGATGGCGTGCGAACCGACGGTGCCGAGAGGATACTGCCGGAACAGCCGGGCCTTGACCTCGACGCCGGGAAAGCGGAAACGCTGGGCGGCGAACTTCGCCACCTCGGCATCGCTGAGACGGGTACGGATGGGAATCGACTCGAAGTTCTTGGCTTCGTCGAGCAGGCGCTTGAAGCGCTTGCGGTCCTTGCCCTGGATCTCGATGACCTCGGTCAGGCTGTCGATGGTCGCGTCCAGGTCGACGGTCTGGGACGGGGTGATTTCGAGGGTGAACGCCGAGTAGTTGCGGGCCAGGATGACCCCGTTGCGGTCGGTGATGACGCCCCGGTTGGGAACGATGGGAATCAACGCGATGCGATTGTCGTCGGCGCGGGTCCGGTAGAAGTCATGCTGCAGGAACTGAAGCCAGACGAAGCGCCCGACGAGAATTGCGAAGGCGGTCAGGACGAGCAGTGCGGCGATTCCAAGCCGGAACCGGAAGCGCTCGAGGTCGCCGTCGGAATTGTGATATTCGCCCATGGCCCGGAATTGCGTCAGATCGGACGATCCGGATTCTGCTCGACCGGCTGGTACTGCGGCAGAAGCAGGACGAAGGTGAGCGGCACCCAGATCAGGCTGGCAATCAGCGGGCCGATGAAATAGCCCCAGCCGGGAAAGTCGGCGCCGACGGCCATGCGCATCAGGGCCTGTACGGCCTGGGTCAGCAGTAACAGTGGCAGGACCTGCAGCGCCTGCTGGAGCAGCGGGAACCAGAGCAGGCGGCGCGACAGCGAGGCCGACAGGTAGGCGAGCAGGACGTAGGCAAAACAGTGCTGGCCGAGCACAGCGCCATCGGCCACATCCATCAGCAGGCCGAGGATGAAGGCCCAGCCCATGCCGACACGGCGGAACTCGCGCACGCTCCAGAAGCAAAGCACCAGTGCCACCCAGTCAGGCACGCCTGGCCAGTGGGCGGTGGGCAGGAGATTTAGCACGAGGGCGACGATCAGGCTCAGGTAGATGAACCACGGCCTTACCGGCAGCAGGATGCGCGAGGAGGTGAAGGTCGGCTGCATCAGTTTCCTTTCGCCGCGCGCTTTTTCTTGGGGCGCAGGCCCGGCTTGTCGCTGCCGTCTGTGCCGCGCACCTGGGCTTCGGGCGGAGGGGGCGGCAAAGGCTGGCGTGGGTCGAGGATCATGACTTCGCCGAAATTCTCGACGCCGGCGATCGGCGCACAGAAGATGCGCGCGAACGAATAGGCGCTGTCACGTTCGATATTCACCACCCGGGCGACCGGAAAGCCTTGCAGATAGACGCTGTCAAGTCCCGAGGTGACGAGCGTGTCGCCGACCTGGACATCGGCGTTGGCCGGCATGTAGCGCAGCTCGAGCTGGCCGTTGCCGAGGCCGAAGACGACCGAGCGCTGACCGCTGCGCACGATCTGTACCGGCACAGCCTGATCCTTGTCGGTGATCAGCGTGATTTCCGCGGAGAAGGGGAAGACACGGGTGACCTGGCCGACCACGCCGGCTTCGTCGATGGCGGGCTGGCCGGCGACGATCCCGGACTGCTGGCCCTTGTCGACGATGACCTTGCGCGAGAAGGGGTCGCGTGCCGTGTACAGGATCTGTACAACCTGCCCCTTGGCTTTCTCGCGCTCCTTGACCACCAGCAACTTGCGCAGGCGCTCGTTTTCCCCTTCGAGTTGTTCCAGCCGCAGCAGGTTCGGCGCCGTATTGAGCTTGGCGTGGCGCAGTTCTTCATTGTCGCGTTGCAGGGACTGCATGCCCTCGAAGTAGCTGCGGGCGTAATCGACCAAGCTACCGGGGGTTTGCGCAACCCGTTGCACCGGGTCGACGAGCAGGGCGATGCTCTGCCTGAACAGGTCGAGGCTGCGAAAGCGCAGATCGACGACGAATACAGCCAGCGATATGAGGACGTAAAAAGTCAGAAGGGCCAGCGGTGCTGGCCCTCTCTTGAAGAAAGGCGGCGGAGCGTGGTCGAAACCGGCCACGGATGGTGTCCCGCTTTACTCGGAGGCGAAGATCGACGCCAGCTTGTCCATCTTTTCGAGTGCCAGGCCCGAACCGCGGGCGACGCAGATCAGCGGTTCGTCGGCAACGATGACGGGCAGACCGGTTTCTTCCATCAGCAGGCGGTCGAGGTCGCGCAGCAACGCGCCGCCGCCGGTCAG
>ERZ724517.468-NODE-468-length-24470-cov-14.977964_pt1 | contig 24470 bp, 20 predicted proteins | sample MGYA00376050_ERZ724517 | MGnify/ENA primary metagenome ERZ724517 (study PRJEB28724, sample SAMN07190886) | activated sludge metagenome | isolation source: activated sludge of sewage treatment plant in Hong Hong | place: USA: Christiansburg, Virginia | collected... | reverse complement strand
AGACGACAATTGGTATTGGAGTAAAGAAGCAACTGATTGGGGTTGGGATTGGGCCGGTGAAAAAGAAAAACATCTACACCCAAAATATGCACCTGTATTTAGATATGCAACAGATATTATTGGTTGCTTAAACAATTATGTTGATGGTTGGGTTGATTGGAATATGGTGCTAAATAAACAAGGTGGCCCTAATTGGTTTAAAAACTGGTGTGCTGCTCCAGTATTGGTTGATGAAGAAAATGACGAAGTTTATTTTACTCCATTGTTTTATACAATATCCCATTTTAGTAAGTTCATTCGCCCTGGAGCAACCCGAATTGGTTTTACAAACCCCGATAAAGATTTAATGGTTACTGCTGCACAAAATATTGATGGAAGTATTGCTGTTGTTGTGTTTAACCAGACTGAGCAGATAAAAAATATATCACTTACATTAAACAAACAAGTTACCAATATTCAAATTTCTGCTAAAGCAATTCAAACAATTATTTTAAAAAATTAAGAAAATAAATAATCAAAATAAACCATACAAATAAACGATTACTCTATGTCATCCACTCAAAAAAACCTAACAGAAAAAGTACCTATCATTCAAAAAATGGCTTTTGGTTCGGGGCATTTAGTTAATAATTTATTACCCGGAGCATTAGGCGTTTTTTCTTTTTTCTTAATTACAGCTTTTGGAATCGATCCTGCAATTGCTGGTCTTTTATCTGCTATTCCACGTTTTTTCGATGCATTATCCGACCCAATTATGGGCTTTGTAACAGATAATACATCCTCTAAGTGGGGCAGAAGAAGGCCCTATATTTTCGTTGGAGCAATTTTATGCTCTATTTTATTTATTGTGCAGTGGCAACTATTTGAAAGCAATGGTTCTACTTATAACTTTTGGTACTTTTTGTGTTTCTCTATTTTATTCATTTTTGCCAATACAGTTTTTTCAACACCATTAATTGGGTTAGGTTATGAAATGACGACAGATAATAAAGAAAGAACAAGATTAATGGCCTTTGCAAATATTATTGGCCAAGTTTCTTGGATGATTGTTCCACTTTTTTGGGTATTAATTGCCAATAAAGATTTATTTGAAACACAAGCCGATGGAGTAAGAACTTTATCTATTTATGTTGGATTTGCTTGCTTAATTTTTGGCATATTGCCAGCAATTTTTTGTAGAGAAATTGATGTTTCAAAAAAAGAAAATAAAGCCAATTTAAATTTTAAAAGTTTAGCACATAACTTGAAATTACTTTTGAGAGATATTAAAAATATCACAAAAAATAATCCATTTATGAGGCTTTGTGGTGCAACGTTTTTGGTATTCAATGGCTTTCAAATGGTAGCATCATTTAGTTATTTTATTATTGTATTTTATATGTATAAAGGCAGTTATGAAGCTGCTGGTACAGTTCCAGCATTGTTTTCAATAATTGGTGCAGTTGTAACATCGGTTTTAGTAATTCCAGTGGTTACTTTTTTGGCAAATAAATTTGGCAAAAAAAATGCATTCATTATTTCAACTGTTATCTCAATAATAGGATACATGTTAAAATGGATTGGTTTTGTAGAAGTAGATGAAAATACTATCATGCTTTTTAGAGATGCAACTTTACAAGTTGGTGTAGTTAAGTTTTTTGTACAAATTCCGTTGATATTATTGTTGCCTGTTCCTTTTATGGCTTTTGGATTGGGGGGATTATTTACACTAATGATGAGCATGACTGCCGATGTTTGCGATTTAGATGAACTTAGAAATGGATTACCAAGAAGAGAAGGAACATTTGGAGCCATTTATTGGTGGATGGTTAAAATTGGACAATCAATTGCCTTGGTATTAGGCGGTTTAGTTTTATCTTTTGTAGGATTTGATGCTGGAAAATCAATTCAATCGTTAGAAACCATGAACAACTTAAGAATTTGGGATATTATTATTCCTTCACTTACTGCAGGATTAGCAATAGTGATTATGTGGAAATACGATTTATCAGAAACTAAAGCTAAAGAAATAAAAGAAGAATTAATTAAACGAAGAGCAGAATTATCAATATAAACAACTATAAATTATTTTATATGTCATTTAGAAAAGACCAAACTATTTTAATACAAACAACCAATGTGAGTTCTTATACTGTTGATAAAACAGAAGCTGAAGTCACTAATTTATTTGCCGACATATTAAATGATGGTGTTCATGGCTTTTGTTTTAGCTTGTACGAAGAAGGGCAAAAGCCAGGTGATATTATTAGTGAAGAACAGGTAAGAAGAAGAATGGAAATTCTAAATCCTCACACAAAATGGGTGCGATCATTTTCATGTACCGAAGGCAATGAGTGGATCCCAAGAGTAGCAAAAGAATATGGCATTAAAACTTTGGTAGGTGCTTGGTTGGGAAATGATCCAGAAATTAATGAAAGGGAAATTGCCGGATTAATTCAGTTGGCAAAAGAAGGTGTTGTTGATATTGCTGCTGTTGGTAACGAAGTAATGTACAGAAAAGATTTAACTGAAGAAGAGTTATTAGAATTTATTAAAAAAGTAAAAATCGAAATTCCTGATATTCCTGTTGGATATGTTGATGCGTATTATGAGTTTTCTCATAGAACAGCTATTACAGAAATTTGTGATGTTATTTTATGCAATTGTTATCCGTTTTGGGAAGGTTGTTCTTTTGAATATTCATTAAGCCACATGCAACAAATGTATCATCAAGCAAAAGATGCTGCAAATGGCAAACAAGTAATTATTACTGAAACTGGATGGCCAAGTTTAGGCGAAAGTTTAAAAGGTGCAGTGCCATCGCATAATAGCTCAAGAGATTATTTCATAAATACACAAATGTGGAGTAAGGAAGCCGATATTCCTATTTTCTATTTCTCATCTTTCGATGAATCTTGGAAAGTTGGTGCCGAAGGTGTTGTTGGTGCTTATTGGGGTATTTGGGATAAAAATGAAAAACTAAAATTTTAGCATGAATTGTTTTGAAGCATTAGGAGTAGAACCGGGTAACGCAATTTGTTATTCTGGGTTTAGAAAAGGACAAAGGCCTGGTGCCATTTATCCTTCATACAATGAAATAAAAGAAGATTTAGAACTACTAGAACAAAATTGGAAATACATTAGATTGTACGATGTAGATGAGCATGGTGTTTTAGTTCTAGAAGTAATTGAAAAAGAGCAACTAAATCTTAAAGTAATGTTAGGTGCTTATATTGAAGCCGAAATGAACAATTTTGGTTGTCCATGGGGCGGTGGTATGTATGATGAAGATCAATTGGAATCTAACAGAATCAATAATGTCAATAAAATTGAAAAGCTCATTCACTTAGCAAATCGTTATAGCGATATTGTATTTTGTGTAGCTGTAGGCAATGAAGCATGTGTAGATTGGACCGACCATTATGTACCAGTAAGCCATGTAATTGAGTATGTAAAAATGGTTAAAGCAGGAGCCAAACAACCAGTAACTTTTTGTGAGAACTATGTGCCCTGGTTACACAAGTTAGAACCGCTTATAAGCGTTATCGATTTTATTTCCATTCATACTTACCCAGTTTGGGAGTATAAACATATCCACGAATCGTTAGGCTACACCAAAGAAAATTATTACGCAATAGCCAATAAATATCCAAATATTCCTGTTGTTATTACAGAAGCAGGGTGGAGCACCAACTCAAACGGTAGAGGCATAAACCCAGAGATGGTGAACGAGGAAAATCAAAAAGTTTATTATGAAGATTTAGTTGAATGGACTACCCAAGAAAATATTTTGACTTTTGTTTTTGAAGCTTTTGATGAAGATTGGAAAGGTTCACCCGAACCAAACGAACCCGAAAAACATTGGGGCTTATTTAAAATAGATAGAACCCCAAAATTAGTAATGAAAGAATTGTTTAGCTTACAAGACTAATCAATATATTGAATTGATTAGTATATATATATGTAATAAAAAAGTGATGCAATCTGACGAATTACTTAGCTTTAATTAGACAAACAATTTAGAAGTATATTCAAGACTATCTTCAAAAAATTTCTAAAAAATTGATAAGGTAAGATTAGTTCTTGTATCATTTTTTTGAACTTTTAATTTTAAGCTAAAATTATAAAAACAAAAAAGGCTGCTTTATACAAGCAGCCTTTTTTATAGTTATTTTTTTATTGGTTATTTTCCAACAACAACTCTTAATGATTTAGTTTCAGTACCATCATTAATTAATATTGTATAAAAACCATTTGGTAAACTAGCAATATTTAATGCAATCAATCCATTAGTAACATTGTTTTGTCTTAATACAACTTTTCCTGTTGCATCAACTAAACTAATGTCATTTGTTCCAACTAGATTTTTAATAACCAATTCGTTTTTAGCAGGATTAGGATAAATACTGTATTCTACTTTACCATTGGCATTGTGGCTAATACTCTTGATAATAGAGTATTTGTAAGCACCGTCTTTGTCAACAGATTTAATTCTGTAATAGTTAATACCATTTACTAAATCTTTGTCGTTAAAGTTGTATTTCTCTTTTCCAGCAGCAATTACGGAACCAATTTTTGTAAATTCTCTTCCGTTTGTGCTTTTTTCTACATCGTAATTGTTAAGGTTAACTTCATTTCCAACTATCCAAGATAATTGAGCAGTATTGTTAGATTTTATTATGCTGAACGATTTAAAATCTACTGGTAAAGGGTTTAAAACGTTGTTTGTGCTTGAGAAATAGATATTATCTACGTAGTAGGTATTATCTGAAAACGGTGCATCTCCAACAAATAACATTTGGATAAGACTATTTCTGTTGGTTAAAACTAAGGCTCCATTAGGAGTAGCAAAAAGCGATAATGGAATACTATATACATTCCACTGCCCTTGTGTTGGTTTAGGACCGTATGTATGAGAACCTGGATTAGGCCTAAAACTTACAATATTTTCATTAGCTGGGCCACCACCGCTGTTCACTAATTTTATTGCAAATGTTGCAGCACTTGGAGTCCATAAACTTATGTGAATACTATCTGCTAAACTGGCATCAATTGGCGGGAACTCAATACCCACAAAGTCAACAGCAGTATACTTTTTAATATCATTTCCACTAATTGCAGTATCTATCAGAGGACCAGCACCGCTCCAACTAGTTCTCCATTCTGTTACTGGACGATTCGTATAGCTATTACTGAACAATGAAATTACTTTAGATGCTGGTTTTGTAGGATTAGGGGCATTTGTATTTAATGGACCAACATTTACCACAAAATTTGCGGTAATGCTACCAGATCCAAATCCTCCAGCAGCTGCTTGAATAGCAGTAATGGTAGAAGATCCACCTCCAACAATAGTAATCATATTGCCAGTAATTGTTGCAACATTAATGTTACTACTAGAATATGTAAATGCACCAGAACTATTTGAAGTTGGTGCTGTTATAGCGAAAGGTGCATCAGTTAATAATTTTGAAGGCACTGAGAAATTAGAAAGTGTTGGTAAAGTAACGTTGGTAAAAAAGTAAATATTGTCTACATAAATACTTGCATTACTTCCTGGATTTATAGTTACGAACTTGAATTCTTTTATGGCAGTTAAAGGAATCCCAAGTGTTATATAAGTACTTAATGGAATATTTATACTATTCCATGAACTTAATGTTAATGGAATATTTACAGACCTTTCGCCAAATCCATCAGATACTAAAAAGATATCAATAGAACTACAATTAGCCGACCAAATATCTAAGTGTAAGGTGTCTAATGAGCTAATATTTTGGTTGCTTCCTATGGCAATACCTTGGTAATTCATATTTGGATAATGACGCATTTCATTACCACTTAAAGTGAATGTGGTAGCACTACCAAAACCACTTTGTCCCCAGTTTGGATTAAAATCTACTCCATTTAAATTTGTATATGCTGCACTATATACAGAAATTACTTGTGCAGCGGCTCGTGCAGGTGGCGTTGCAGGATTTGTAGCTGGTTGAGCAAAGCTGTTTATTGTTAAACAGCAAAAGGCAATGGCAAAAGCTAGAATTTTTTTCATAACGTTTATTTAAATAATTAATTAAAAAAACCTGTGTGTCAAAATAACACAAAGCGAATATAGATTTATTTTTTTCAAAAACAAGAAAATTGTTTTAAAAGATTTTAAATATTATAGACCATACTTTTGTGTGTATAACATTCTAATTAACAAGTATCTCTAATTCATTTTTCCACAGAGTACCAATGTGAGAAACGACTTTGTTATTTTAGGGTATAATTTAACTGATTATGTTTGCAATAGTAGATATAGAAACAACGGGAGGACATGCAGCTAGCAATGGAATTACCGAAATTGCTATTGTACTGCATAATGGAAAAGAGATAGAAGGAAAGTATTCCACATTGGTAAATCCAAATACAAGCATACCGCCTTATGTACAATCTTTAACAGGCATTACCAATGCTATGGTAGCAGCGGCCCCACAGTTTAATACTGTAGCAGCCTACATTTTTAATTTATTAAAAGATCGTGTATTTGTTGCACACAATGTAAACTTCGATTACAGTTTTGTGAAACATCACTTGCAAGAAGCTGGTTATAATTTAAACACTCCAAAGCTTTGTACCATTCGATCGGCAAGGAAAATTTTTCCAGGATACACTAAATATGGCTTGGGTAGTATTTGTAGAGAATTGGATATTGAAATTAATGATAGACATAGGGCAGAAGGCGATGCAATTGCAACCACTAAATTGTTTGAATTGTTGTTGGCAAATGATGGCTCTGGTGAAATTAAAGGAATGGTTAAAGGCAAAAGTGCTGCTCAGTATTTACCTCCCAATTTGTCAATAGATGTTGTTTCAGAATTACCTCAATTACCGGGTGTTTATTACTTTCACAATAAAGCAGGAAAAGTAGTTTATGTAGGAAAAGCAAAAGATATTAAGCAACGTGTTACCAGCCATTTTTCTAACAATAAGGTAACCAAACAAAAGCAAGATTTTTTGAGAGATATTTACAATATTACTTTTAAAGTTTGTGGAACCGAATTGATGGCAGCCATTTTGGAAAGCATTGAAATTAGGCGTTTGTGGCCTGCATATAACCAAAGTCAAAAAAAAGCTGAGCAAGTATTTGGCTTATATACTTTTGAAGATGCTCGTGGTTATTGGCGTTTAGTAATTGAACATAAAAGAAAGCATTTAGAACCCATACATAGTTTTAGTTCTTTATTAGAAGGAAGGCAATTGTTAAAGTCGTTAATAGATCGTTTTGAATTGTGTGCCAAGCTTTGTTTTATTGACGTAAGTGTTGGTGCTACTTTAGTTGATCTAAAAGGAGAATTGCCTAGTGTTTACAATAAAAGAGTAAATGCAGCAATTGCTTATATGGAATCTCAATTACCAAGTTTTGTAATTAGAGAGGATGATGTAAGTGGAGAAGAACAAAGCTGCATTTTAGTAGAGAAAGGAAGGTTTGCAGGTATGGGTAAAGTACCTAAAGAAATTGAATTTTTAAACACTAGCGATGTTAAATCGCATGTAGAAATTTTACCAGAAAATACATTTATACGAAATTTAATTTATCAATACGCCGATAAATTTCCAGAAAGAAAATCTGATGTTGAAAGGATTGTAGCTTAGAACTATTTGAATGAAATTTGGATAAACTATCTAATAAACTCTTGAAATCTTTCCTAATAATAACTGTAGCTTCATTACTTTTGAAGTATGAGAATTCAAAAATTGCACATACAGAATTATAAGTCTTTAGTGGATTTTCATTTAGAAAATGTACCACAGTTTTGTGCATTTGTAGGCCCTAATGCTAGCGGTAAAAGCAATATTTTTGAAGCGTTAGAGTTTATGAATTATTATTATAGGTATAATTCTGCAGCAATTGGTTTGTTTGGTTCTGAAGCTTCTTTTTTTTCATTTAAATCAAGACCTTCAAATAGTTTAATAATTCATGTTAATGATAATCCACTCCATAGCGTTTTATTTGAAGTAGATTTTAAGAGTAATATCAAATTTCATTTTTCATTACACTTGAATGAAGTCAATAAAACTATCGTAGCTTTTGCATCCCCTAACGAGGATGGTTTCAATTCAAAAAATTTCGAAAAAGGGTTTGTGTTGAATAAAGGTTTTTTAGATCAAGAAACAAGAAAAAAAAGTATTGAAAAATGGGTAGAAAGTAATAACATTTATGAAGATGAATATGAAGTTTTTTTTGATAAATTTTCAAGGATATTTATTGGAAAACAAGATTTAAAAAAAATTCCAACATCCACCAATCGCTTAACTTTCGATGCATCTAATTTGCCTCAAATATTGAATCAAATATTTCAGAATAAAGATTCTAGAATTGATTTTATAGAATGGTTGCGTATACTGATTCCAGAATTTCAAGACATTGAAGTAAAACAATCGAATATTGACGGGACTCATGATTTTTTTATATTTGAAAAAGGAAGTACAAAGCCATTTCCCCGACATTTACTTTCAGATGGAACAAAAAATATATTAGCATTAATGGCAGCAGTATATCAAACTAACCATCCTCAATTTCTTTGTTTTGAAGAACCTGAAAATGGTTTGCATCCACAAGCCATTCATTTATTGGTTGATTTTTTTAGAGAAAAATGTGAGGAAGAAGGACATCATATTTGGTTGAATACTCATTCGCAATCACTTGTTCGATGCCTTGAAATTGACGAAATTGTAACTGTAAATAAGATAAATGGTGAAACCCAAGCAAGACAATTTGCAGTCAAGGAATCATTTGGTATGAAGATGGACGAAGCATGGCTTACAAATGCTTTAGGAGGAGGTGTACTATGATAAAAGTTGGCTTTATTTGTGAAGGTTTTACCGAACAAAAACTTCTGAATTCATCAAATTTTAAATTGTATCTCAATCAACTTGGAATTGATATTATTGAAGATATAATTAACGCAGAGGGTGCAGGTAATTTATTGCCTCATAATATAGTAGGATATATTGATAGACTTAAAATTAAATCTGCCAACAAGATTATTATTCTTACAGATTTAGATGATGACATTTGTATAACCAATACAAAAAAAAGAATCAATGCAAGTGCAAATGAAATTGTAGTGATTGCAGTTAAAAAAATTGAATCATGGTTTTTAGCATGTAATTCAACAATGCAAAAGTTTTTGCAAGATGATACTTTCCATTTTGAGTTTCCTGAAAAAGAATTAGTTCCCTTTGAAAAAATTAGGCAACTTAAATTAGAAAAAACTGGTAGAGGATTTAATAAAAATACTGGGGGTAAACTTAATCTCATTAATAATCTACTATCTCTAGGTTTAGATATTACCGAAGCAGCAAAACATCCTAATTGTCCAAGTGCAAAATATTTTATTCATAAACTTGAAGGAATAGCAAAATCGTGATTACTACAATTTTTGTGCATAACTAAACTTCTACTTGTTTATTACAATTTACAGCTCTCCACTTATTTTCGCTGCCTTTTATTATCGTTCGGAACGATGCATTTGTCCTCAACCGTTCTTAAATAATTTACATCATGATTGAATTTGCTCTGAGTGTTTCAGCAAAACTGAACGTTCGTTTACAACAAGTTGAAGCAGTATTAAATTTATTGGCTGAAAATGCTACGATTCCTTTTATTGCACGATATAGAAAAGATAAAACTGGCGGTTTAGATGAAGTGCAAATTGAACAAATACAACAAGAAGCCAAAGCCATTAAAGAATTTACAGAACGTAAAATATTTATAGAAAAAACCATTACCGAGCAAGGTAAAATGACGGAAACTTTACAAGCTAAAATTGATAAAGCAACTACCATTGTTGAGTTAGAAGATATTTATTTGCCTTATAAAACAAAACGTAAAACCAAAGCACAAACAGCCAAAGAAAATGGGTTAGAACCGTTGAGTGTTTTATTGTTGGCTCAACATGAGATTGACGTAAGACAAGAAGCAGAAAGATTTATTACTGAAAATGTAAAAGACGCTGATACTGCTTTGCAAGGAGCAAGAGATATTATTGCAGAAACAATAAATGAAGATGCTGAAATAAGAGCCAAGCTGCGTAAGCTTTTTGAAGATACTGCTACACTCCAATGTAAAGTGTTGGAAGATAAAAAAGAGGAGGCTGCGAAGTATAAAGATTATTTTGATTTTAGTGAGCCAATTCATAAAATTCCATCGCATAGAATCTTAGCTGTTTTACGTGGGTTTTTAGAAGGTTTTTTAAGAATGAATATTTCACCAGAGGAAGAAGATGCATTGTACGATATTGAGCAAAAGTATATTACAGGAAGTTTAAATAGTAGTGTTGAACAAGTGAAGAAAGCCATTAAAGATTCGTACAAAAGATTGTTACAACCAAGCTTAGAAACTGAATTTAGAACTGCATTAAAAGCAAGAGGCGATGAAGATGCCATCAATGTTTTTGCAGAAAATTTACGTCAGTTGTTGTTGAGTTCTCCTTTAGGTAGTAAAAAAATATTAGCCATTGACCCAGGTTATAGAACTGGTTGTAAAGTGGTTTGCTTAGATGAAAAAGGCGACTTGTTACACAACGATTTAATTTACATTCACGAAGGCAATAAAACCTATGAAGCGGGTTATAAATTAAAAGATTTGGTAGCCAAATATTCCATTGAAGTTTTTGCAATTGGCGATGGAACTGCTGGTAGAGAAACTGAACAATTGGTGAAAGGATTACAATTAAATTTACCCATATTTTTAGTGAATGAAGATGGGGCTTCTATTTACAGTGCAAGTGAAATTGCAAGAGAAGAATTTGGTGAATATGATGTTACAGTTCGAGGTGCAGTAAGCATTGGAAGAAGATTGATGGATCCATTGGCAGAGTTGGTTAAAATAGATCCTAAAAGCATTGGTGTTGGGCAATACCAGCATGATGTTAATCAGTTTAGGCTAAAAGAAAAATTAGATGCAACCGTAGTAAGTTGTGTTAATCAAGTAGGCGTTAATTTAAATACAGCAAGTAAACATTTATTGAGTTATGTAAGTGGTATTGGTAGCACACTAGCTGAAAATATTGTAAAACATAGAAACGAAATTGGCAAATTTACCGATAGGAATCAATTATTAAAAGTACCTCGTTTAGGAGGTAAAGCCTATGAACAATGTGCAGGATTTTTACGTGTTAAAGGAGGCAATAACCCACTCGACGAAAGTGCTGTACATCCTGAAGCATACAGCATAGTAGAACAAATTTCTAACGATTTAAAAGTAGAAGTAAAAACGTTAATTGGCAATGAAATTTTACTGAAAACGGTGGATGCTAAAAAGTACATCAAAGAAGATATTGGCTTACTAACTATTCAGGATATTATTAAAGAATTGAACAAACCAGGTCTCGATCCACGAAGTGAAATTGAGCAGTTTGAATATGCTGCTATTTATAAAATTGAAGATGTACAAGTGGGCATGGTAGTGCCAGGAGTAGTAACCAATATCACTCGTTTTGGAGCGTTTGTAGATATTGGAGTTAAGCAAGATGGTTTAGTACATGTTAGTGAAATTGCACATCAGTATATAACAGATCCCAATGAAGCCTTGAAACTAAATGATAAAGTAATGGTGAAGGTTTTAGAGGTTGATATTCCACGTAAACGAATTGCTTTATCTATTAAACAAACACAAGAAATGCCAACAAAACAACGACCAACTTTTAATAACAATAAAGCACAAAGTAATTTTAAAAAACAGGAAGAAAATCTAAGCAACTTAAATGTGAATGATGCTTTGGCTGCATTAAAAAAGAAATTTGGTAAATAACAGACAAAGGGTTAAGCACAAAGGGATAAAGAACACAGGGAGTATTGCTGATTTTTATTCCTTTCTCATCTAGTTTTTTATCTTTTGAGAAATAAAAAAACAATCTTTTACAAAATTTTGGTAATTGTATAACAATCCTATATTTGCTACACTTTAAACCAAAAATTTAATTGCAGTGGCGTACGAAAACAACGACAATAACGAAAGAAAAAATGAAAGTGTTTACAGCAAACGTATAAGAGCTGGAAAAAGAAGAACTTACTTTTTTGATGTAAGAGCAACTCGTGGAAACGATTATTTCTTAACCATTACAGAAAGCAGAAAACGTTTTGATGACAATGGTTACGATAGACATAAAATCTTTTTATACAAAGAAGATTTTAACAAGTTTATTAAAGCATTGGGCGAAACAATGGATTATGTAAAAACAGACTTAATGCCAGATTTTGATTTTGATGCTTTTAACCATGAATATCCAGAAGGTGAAGGTGGTGAATATGTTTCAGAATTGGCTACAGAGGTTGCTGTACCAGTTGCAGAAGTTGCAGAACCAGCAATAGAAGTTGCTGCACCAGCACCAGCAGAAACAGAGGTAAATAACTCAGATACCAATAATCTTTCTTCTGAAGAAGTAGATAAATGGTAGTTCTACAATTATAGTATAAAGCAAAAACCACTTACAATTGTAAGTGGTTTTTTTGTTCTATTCCAACTAACTAAACAAACATTTTTTCAGCATATAATTTTACAATTGGCAGTTATAAAATATAAGCTATGCCAATAGCCAATCTATTTAAATCAAATTTTTTAGACGATGGCATCAATACAGAGTTTGTACCATTAAAAACCCAAGAGCTTGTATTTTCTGTAAGCGATTTATTACTAAAACCTAAGTTGAATAAAACGCCTTTTTTATTTTTTATAAGCACGGCATAACCAATGCCAAATTGATAAGTAAAACCATTGCTATAATCTGCAAATGTGCTGGGTGAACCCCAATTCCAAGTTTGTTTTTTCTGGCTATCAAATAACCAAGCAACGTTATAACCCAAACCTGCGTAGACAAATGGTTTGTTTTTTTTGTTGCCAATAAAATGCTTGTATTCTGCAATTATAGGTACAGTTCTGTAGATATAATAATCTATTCCAACACCAATTGTATATTGGTTTTTATTATTGGCAATACCTGTATTTAGGTGAATTGATGTTGATGTTATTTGTTGACCATTCAATATATTAAATTGTGGTACAATAACCCATTGATAATTGCTTTTTTGTTGTGCCAATAGTTGCTTTGTGAACACAAAGAATAAGCACACTATAAATACAAAATACTTTTTCATTATTGTTGAGTTATGCTAACGGTGCTAATTAATTTTATGTCATTCATATTTCTGTAATCAATACAATGCAAACCATTTTTTGCAACCACCAAAGCGTATCCATTCATAGCAATTACATCATAGGTATCTAAATTGCTGATTGTTTTAAGTAGAGTTATGTTTGAAGCATTGGCTGCATCAAATATTTTTAGTCCATCGCTACCATCGCAGATAAATAAAGTATTTCCATCTTTACTTAAGCCATGAGGATTTTTAAGAGGGTAAGATTTTAATAAAGTTGGATTGCTGATGTTGTTAATATCTACAACATCTAATTGGTTGTTAAAACCTTGGCAAGTGCTGCCACTTCTCAACGTTACATAAGCAAAATTGTTGTCGGCAATTACAGGATCACAAACTCTTGCATGAACAAATGTTCCAGTTTTTGTAGGAGTGTTGGGGTTAGCAACGCTAAAAATGTGCATGCCCGTGTTACTACCTAAAAATAAATTATTGCTGAAAGGAAAAATTGTTTCAATATCGAAAACGCCTGTTGCTACTGTGTTTACAAAGGTTGGTGTTGCTGCTATTGTTGTATTGAAAACTTTTATATCTGAATTGCTAACAGTGTACAATCTATTGTTCAATAAACCAAACCTTGCCATTGAACCACCAACTCCATTGGATGTTGAAGCAGATGACGTAAGGCTTCCTCCATTAAATGTTTGTATGGAGATTCCATCAAAAAGCATTTGATTGTCATTGTTATAGTTTCGTTTAATAACAGTATCTACACGTTGCCATTCAGTAATAATTAAAGAAGTGTCTTGCTGAAAACCATAATAAGCTCTATGAGGAAAAACACCATTTAAAATAGTTGTTTTCTGAACATTTAAAGGATTGCTAATATCTAAAGCAATTAAAGAGGTAAAACAATCTACATATAAAATATTTCCTCTTACAGCCATATCCACATTGCCTGGAATGTCGATGAAAGCAACTTTTATGGGTTGTGTTGGATTTGTATAATCTAAAATATGTATACCACGATTTACATCATTCAAAAAAACAAAATTATCTTTTATAAACAGTTTACCAGTTTGTTTGATGGCTTGTGCAGCACCACTTTTAATATTGTTCATTACAGCCTCTTTTGTTTTATAAATTGGTCTGTAAAAAGTATATTTTTCGGTAACTGTATCTTTTAAACAGCTTTGAAAAATACATGCAAATACCACAACTGTAGCTATTGCTTTTAATGTTTGAATGTGTTGTTTCATAATTATTTTTTTGAGGATAAGTATTTAGTTAGTTGTAACGATAGTTGAGAAAAATAAACGTTGTTAAATTGTTTGTGAATTGGCGTTAAACTTCTTTGAGCTATTAAAGAAATGCCATATTGGTTGTTGTGATTAAAAGTAATACCAGCTTGAATATTGCCTATAAAAAGATTGTTTAAGCTTCTATCGTAATAATATTTCCCAGTTGTAACATTGGCAATTAACCAGTTGTTGTAAATAGCCAATGAACCACTTATGCCTGCTTGCAATTGCCATTGATTAATTGCATTTGGGTTAATCGAAAAATTGAAGTTAATTGGTACAGTTAACAAATGTGCTTGATTGTTTACATTTTTTGTTGTTCCGCTTGGATAATAATTAACGTAATTTTGAATACCATTGTTTGGCGTTGATAAAGCACTATCAGCACTTAGTTGTTGTTTGTTTCCATAATATTGGTATTGAATGCCAATGCTATAATTCCATTTTTTATTTATGGTTTTATTAAACCCTGTACCAATACCAATTGCAATGCCATTGGGCATTTCAATAGATTTAGATGTGGTATTGTTAGCAACAATTAAAGAGGAACCTGACGCAAAATCGGCAGCAGTACTTTTACTAAATAAATTTTGTTGAGGTTGAAATACTCCTCCATTAATTTGTACAAACCATTCTTTTTTGCTGGGTTGCTTTTTAGGAAAATCTTTTACAAGTGGAAAATGATTGTCTGTAAGTGTTAATTGGTCAATTGTTTTTAATTGATTCAGATCATTGAGTTGTAAATGAACAGTAATCAAAGCTTGTTGCTCAAATTTAGATGTTACATCATGAATAGCGTAGGAGGATGATTTGTTTTTAGCATCAGTTTTATCTTCAATTACATTGGTTAAATAATTATTATCACTATTTACATGAACTTGTTTTGTTATAAACTGTGTAGAACTATTTGTGCTTAATTTTTTGTTTGTATCTACAGATTTTGTTTGAATTGAATTTACTAAAATATTGCTTGAAGCTTTTTTATTATTTACATCAAATTTCTTTGTTTCATTTAAATTTTGTTGCTGCTTTAGAAAACTTTCAGTTAAATTTTCTACAGTATTTTTTTGTTCATTATTGGCAATTTTTTTTTCTGCAATTTGTTCTTTTTTGCTAGCAGTTGTATTTGCAGTATAAAATAGTTTTGTTGCAATGCCTAACATAAACAATCCAATTATCCCAAAAAACCAAAAAGGCAAAAACCTCTTCTTTTTTGAATGCAAAGCCTGCTCAACTTCTTGCCAAACAGTTTCGTTTGGTTGAAGCGTAAACGACTTCAGTTGTTGCTCAATATTTTTTTCAAATGGTTCTTGCATAATTGTTATTATTTATTTGCAGTTCATTGCTATCTATTGCCTTAATTAACATTGCTCTTGATCTACTATATTGGCTACGAACAGTATTAATATTTAAGTTCAATATTTCTGAAACTTCAGTAGCATTGTAACCTTCTACAGCCATTAAGTTAAATATGGTTTGATATGCCAATGGCAAGGAACGAATGATATTTACTAAATCTTTAGTATTTAAATTAATGGCAGGATTGTCATTGCTTATTGGGTGTAATCCAACTTCGGTTAGTTGTAAATCCTTTTTATATCTATTGTGTTTTTTTAAATAAGTAATGGCACAGTTTACCATAATTCTTCTTATCCAAGCTCCGAATTCACCTTCCTGTTTGTATTGGTGCATATTGGTAAACACTTTAATAAAACCTTCTTGCAATACATCTTCAGCATCTTCTAAACTTTTGGTGTATCTATAACAAACTCCCAACATTATAGGTGCATACAATTGGTACAACTCATGTTGTGCTTCTTTCTTGTTTTTTAAACAATCTTTAATAAGCTTAGTTGTACTATTCATTTTATACTGCTACAACAATATGACTATTAATGTATTCATTTCATTGCAGGAATTAAAAATATTTCTCAAATAAAAAATCCCGTTCCAAAAATATTGAAACGGGATTTTTTATTTTATTTCTTACTCCATTTAAGGATTAAGGGCTTAGTATCCACCCATGCCGCCCATATCAGGAGCACCATGACTGTGAGCTGCTTCTTCTTTAGGCTTGTCAGCAATTACACATTCTGTTGTTAACAACATACCTGCAATTGAAGCTGCATTTTCTAAAGCTACACGGCTTACTTTAGTTGGATCAATAATTCCTGCTTTAAACATAGATGTTTCATAATTTTCTGTTCTTGCATTATATCCAAAGTCTTTAGAACCTTCACGTACTTTTTGAACTACAATGCTACCATCAATACCAGCATTTTCAGTTAATGTTCTAATAGGTGATTCTAAAGCTCTACGAACAATAGCCATACCAGTTTGCTCATCAGCAATTTGGCCTTTTACTTTTGGTTCTAAAGCTTCAATTGCTCTAATATAAGCAACACCACCACCTGGTACAATTCCTTCTTCAACAGCAGCACGTGTTGCATGTAAAGCATCATCTACTCTGTCTTTCTTTTCTTTCATTTCTACTTCAGTAGCAGCACCAACATATAATACAGCAACGCCACCAGCTAACTTAGCCAAACGTTCTTGTAATTTTTCTTTATCGTAATCGCTAGTTGTGTTTTCAACTTGGGCTTTAATTTGATTTACTCTTGCAGTAATATCTTTTTTAGCACCTTTACCACCAACAATTGTAGTATTGTCTTTATCAATTGTTACAGATGAAGCTTGACCCAAGAAAGTTAAATCTGCAGTTTCTAATTTATGACCCAACTCTTCGCTAACAACTGTACCAGCTGTTAAAATTGCAATGTCAGTCAACATTTCTTTTCTTCTATCGCCAAAACCTGGAGCTTTAACAGCAGCAACTTTAATTGTACCACGTAATTTGTTTACAACCAATGTAGCCAATGCTTCTCCTTCTAAATCTTCAGCAATAATTACCAATGGACGACCACTTTGAGCAACTTTTTCTAAGATGCTTAAAATATCTTTCATTGCAGAAATTTTCTTATCATAAATTAATATGTAAGGGTTCTGTAATTCAGCTTGCATTTTTTCGCTGTTGGTAACAAAGTATGGAGAAATATAACCTCTATCAAATTGCATACCTTCAACAATATCAACAGTTGTATCAGTTCCTTTAGCTTCTTCAACTGTAATAACACCTTCTTTACCAACTTTAATAAAAGCCTCAGCAATTAATTTGCCAATAGTTTCGTCGTTGTTAGCAGAAATTGTTGCTACTTGTTGAATTTTCTTAGCATCGTTACCAACAGTTTGAGATTGAGATTTTAAGTTCTCAACTACAATAGAAACTGCTTTATCAATACCACGCTTCAAATCCATTGGATTTGCACCAGCAGCTACCATTTTCAAACCTTCGCTAATAATAGCTTGAGCCAAAACAGTTGCAGTAGTTGTACCATCACCTGCAATATCAGCAGTTTTAGAAGCAACTTCTTTCACCATTTGAGCACCCATATTTTCAATTGGGTCTTCCAATTCAATTTCTTTAGCTACAGTAACACCATCTTTAGTTACTTGAGGTGCACCAAACTTTTTTTCAATTACTACATTGCGACCCTTTGGTCCTAAAGTTACTTTTACAGCGTTGGCTAAAGTATCAACGCCTTTTTTCATTTTATTTCTTGCTTCGATGTCGAAGAAAATTTGTTTTGCCATTTCTAAATAATTTTTTAATTTTTAATTCTTAATTTTTAATTCCCCGTTTATGGTTGGGGCTTTAAACTATCGCCAAAATATCGCTTTCTCTCATAATCAAAAGGTCTTGCCCTTCAATAGTAATTTCAGTACCAGCATATTTACCATATAAAACGGAATCGCCAACTTTTACAGTTACTGGCTCATCTTTTTTACCATTGCCTGCAGCAACAACAACCCCACGTTGAGGTTTTTCTTTTGCAGTATCAGGAATAATAATTCCACCTGCAGATTTTTCTTCAGCAGCTGCTGGTTTTACAATCACTCTATCGTGAAGAGGGGTAACATTTAGCTTTTTAGTAGCCATAGTTGTATTCTTTTTAAGTTTAAAAAAATTATTGTTTGTGCATTCTAATTAACAACAATACTACCATTGTAAGGTTAAAAGCCAAATTTTCAGTTTGGCTGCTTTTATACAATTTTAGTAGAGATTTTCTGTCATAACAGGCGGCAAATCTGGGCTTTTTAACTGACATAATGTGTGTTAGATTTTCATTTACTTGGTCAATCAAACCTAAAACCTAAGTTTCTCGTACATTAAGTAAAAAAAATTGAAACATAAAATTGTTCTAATTACAGCCTTGATTTCAGTTGTATTTTATTCCTGCAAATCCAATTCTCCAATTGTAGAAGCCAATTTTACCGATAGTTTAATAAACAATTATCAGCCTTCAAAGCAAGAAATAGTTGCCAACGGCGATTTTGAGTTTTGGAAAAGCAGAATGGATAGTATGCTCAATAGCAATTCTACTGCTTTGCAATTTGCTGGTTCTTTAGTCAATCAATTTCATATGTATGGAAGTATAAATGATTTACTTGTTGCCGATAGTATTTATAGGTCGATTAATGCTATTGAAAAGGAAAAAGAAGCAGGTGTTTTACGAAGTTTATCAGCATTAAGTATTACAAGGCACCGTTTTCAGGATGCATTGGATTATATCAAAAAAGCATTGGATTTAGGTAGCAATAAGTATGCTTCTACCTTATTGTATTTTGATGCTTTATTTGAGTCTGGTTATTATCCACAAGCAGAAAAAACTTTAAAAACAACTCAGTCAACCAATCAATATGGCTATTTTTTTAGGGCATCAAAATATTGGCATTGGAAAGCCGATTTTGATAGTGCAGTCCACAACATGTTTAAAGCAGCTGAATTAAGTGGAGGTAACAGTAGTCTCAAGCAAACAGCTCTAACGAATGCTGCTGATTTGTATTTGCATGAAGGCAAGTTGAAGGAAGCCTATAAAATTTATAAAGCTAGTTTGCAAGCCAATGCTGCAGATTATCATAGCATGCAAGGCATGGGAAGAATTGCATTACTGCATGATGATAGTATTGCTACTGCTAAAAGAATTTTTGAATTTTTAGAATCTCACACAAAGTCTCCTGATGCATTATTTTATTTAAGCTGGACTGCAGAAGCTGCTAAAGATTCTATTCAACAAAAAAAATATGCTGAAGCTTTTGTATTAAGGGCAAATGATTCAGCTTATGGAAATATGTACAATAAATATTTAATTGAAATGTACACTGGTATTTTACACAATTACAACAAAGCTTTAGCAATAGCTGAAAGAGAATTAGAAAACAGATTTACACCACAAACAAATGCTTGGTATGTATGGTGTTTGTATTTAGCAGGGCAAAAAGAAAAGGCAGAAAATGTTTACAAAAAACATGTTTCAAATAAACCTTTAGAAGCGTTGGATTTGTATTGGATAGGCAAGTATATGAAAGCAAATAGTAAAGCCTACAATGCCCAAGAATTTTTTAAAGCGGCTGCTAAAAATAAGTATGATTTAAGTCCTGCTCAAGTGAATGAATTGGAGGAGGAATTATCAAAATAGTAGAAAGCATATTATGTATATTTTGTAAAGTGCCTGATGGCACTTTTTTATTGCCATTAAATAAGCCATTCTTTTAAAAACATTTGCTTATTGTATGAGTTTAATTTAATCGAGTGTTTAAAAAGATTAAAGCATAGTTGGAGTAATTGCTGCTAAAGAATAACTTGATATTAATGGATTGCTGAATATATATTCAACTCATTGGTTATTTATAAAAAAAAAGCAATGAAAATATTTTCATTGCTTTCTAAATTATTTTACAGATAATTTCTTCAACTGCTTTTGCTAAATTAAACTAAATAGAAAGCAGTTAAATACTATGCTTGTATTGAATGAATAGTTTATTAAAAAAACATTCTTTCTATAGTCCAAAAGCCTGCAATAGCAATAATTACACAAGATAATGGAATAACCACTCTTGAACGGTAATACGATTTATTGGCAAACCATTTAGCTAATAAAAACCATGCAACAAGTATTACTGTAACTTGCCCTAACTCTACTCCAACGTTAAAAGTAATTAATGAAGTTAGATATGAATTCTTAGGAAGTCCCATTTCTGATAATGCACCTGCAAAACCTAATCCATGCACTAAGCCAAAAAAGAAAACAATCCCAATTCTAGATGCTTTCAATTTGGATGAAAAAATATTTTCGGCTGCTACGTAAATAATTGACAACGCAATCAACACTTCAATAATTTTAGAAGGTGGCGTAACTATTTGATACATGGCTAAACCCAATGTTACAGAATGAGCAATGGTGAATGCAATAGATTGCGTTAAAATGGGTTTCAGCTTTGGGCTTAACAAAAACAAACTTAGTACAAAGAGGATATGGTCTAAACCTAGTGGTAGTATATGTTTAAAACCAAGCACTAAATAAATCCAAGCAGCTTCTGTTTTAGAAATGTTTTCCAATTCGTTTACCTGAACATGTGCCATGGCAGGTAATGACATAAAACTGATGGCAAGAAATGCCATCAGTTTTATGGTGATTGATTTGTTTTTATGTTGAATCATTTGTTGAATTATGTTTTGTTGAGCAATGCTAAAAGCTTTGTTTAACATGTTGAAACACGATACTGCTCTAAAAGAATACTGCCAATTTAGCTCTAATGAAAAGTGGTGTACCAGGTGTAAAATTTAACTCTGTAACAGCAGCAGGTTCATTGTATAAACGAGATTCTGTTGCAAACTGTGCTTCATTCCATTTAATGTTGAAGATGTTTTCAACTGCCAATCCAATTTCATATTTTGGTCTTGTATAGTTAATGGATGCATCCATTAAAAAGTATCCTTTTGCAACAATGCTATTGTCTTCATTTGCTGCTCTATCTTTAATGTAACGATAAGAGAGACCACCATTAATTCCTAGTTTCTTTTTGTAGAATAATCCACCAGTACTTGTTGCAGTTGGAGCCAAAGGAATATAGTCTTCTCCTTTTGTAACACCAACTGATTTTGGGTTTGTAAAGTTGTAATTTATGTTTGCAAAAAGATTGTTGTTAAATTGATAACGTGCCAATACATCAATACCTTGTCTGCGGCTTTTACCACTCGGTTCTATAATTCCTGCATCGCCAACATATACAAACTCTTGGTCAAGGTTCAATTGCCAAAATGCTACGTTTATAAATAAATTCTTTGTAGGTTTTAAAATAAAACCAATATCTCCGCCATAAGCAGCTGGTAAAATTTCGTTGCCATTGTTGGCTGTTACTACTCTAGAGTCATTTGAGTGAAAACCTTTGCCAGCCTTCACATACAGTTGAACCGTTTTGTTAAAAGTGTACTGTATGTTAATTTTAGGGCTAACGATAGATTTACCTTGTGAAGGCGATTGAACTGTGTTCAACTTATCTAAATAACTAAAGTGCAAATAATCAAAGCGAAGACCACCATCAATTAAAAACTTCCCAAAATTCACTTGTTCATTTATGTATGCAAAAGCATTGGCTTCTTTGATATTTCCAAGTTTTATATTGCTTAAAAATTGACGTTTAACTACATTTGCCAACTGCGAATTATTGGTTGCATCGTATCGTATGCCAACACCATAAGTTGAATTTAGAGTCCAATTTTTGTATACTTTTCGTTGGTTGTATTTTGATGAATATCCGAAAATATCTCTATTTTCTGCTTGCTGAATTCCGTCACCATTAATTGGATCGTTGGCGTAGAAAGTAAAGTTTGAATACAAATTAAATTTGTACTTGCTGTAGTAAGCTTGATTTTCCCAACTATCTCCATTTTTAAAAGTATGTGCAAGAATAATGTTGGCATTGTATCGTTCTGTATTGCCACCTTCACTTGGGTCAATAGAACCAAATCTATCGATTGTTCCATCTTCTACAGCCCTTGTTGGTATTTGACCAGATGCATCCCACTTACTTGAGAATGCAGATAATGAAGCTGTAAGAAAAGTGTTATTTGAAAGGGCAAGATTGTACTTTCCAAAAATATTAATGCGGTTAAATCTTTGTTTATCCAATGTTGGCCCATCAGTATAATTAAACTCTGAAGCTATGTATGCACTTTGTTTTTCTTTGTTCTTCTTCAATAAATCAATCATTGCTAAAGTTCTGAAAGTGTTGAATCGTCCAGCTTCTACTTGTATTCTGCTTTGTGGAATATTGTTATAAGTAGCAAAGCTTACGTAGCCTGCAGTATTTAAGTTGCCATGTTGAGTATAGTAAGGGCCAGTACCATAATCAATATTGTTAATGGTTTCTGGAATAATAAAATGTGCATCAGCATAACCTTGTCCATGTGCATGTGATACCATATTTACAGGCATTCCATCTACACTTACTTGAATATCTGTACCATGATCGCAATCAAATCCACGAAGAAAAATTTGTTCAGCTTTACCACCACCTGCATGTTGTGCAACAAATAATCCTGGTACAATACGCATTAATTCCTGTGTATTTTTTACAGGTTTTAAATCAAGATCAATTTTTGCAATTGAGTTAAATTTATTTTTTGTACTTGTATTGTTTGAAATGTTTATGTCTTTTAAATTAACTACAACCGGTTGTAATTCAACTTTAATATTTGTAGAATTGGCTGGAATAATAAAAGACTGGTAGCCAACAAGGCTAATGATGATAGGAGTGTTGTTGGTTTTTACGGTTACCTGAAATCTACCAAACTTGTCGGTAGTAGTATTGGCACTTTCGTTCAAAGCACTAATAAATGCAGATTCAATTGGTTGTTTACTAATTGCATCAATAACTTTTCCATTAATTAAAGTTTGTGAGAATGATGCATGAATAGATAAAAGGCATATAGCTATTATAAGAAAAACTTGTTTTTTGAAGTTCATTTTGGTTAAATTTAATAATTATGAAGTATACAATTCATTATAAATGATTGTAGTAAAATTGTGTTGAGAAATACTTTTCTCAATGTGTTTAATCAACAATTATTAAATCCTTGGAGGACGAAAATTACAACCTGTATATATTGCATTTAGTTGTACTGAATGTGTTGCAAAGAGAATTGGTTGATCTGCAACCAAAAATGATTGGTAGGACCAACTACTTGCTATAAAAATATCTTGAGAATAAAACGATTTTAAAAGAGTAGTATTTTTTTCTTGGTTAGATTCTTTCTCAGTATCAATAACCTCTTTGTGTACATGATATTTGCCATTTTCAAAGTGAACAGTTGCCATGTGGTTGGCATACCAAAATGAATGTGCCAAAACATCTGTAACATAAGGCATTGCTGGCTTTAATAGCATTGTGCTAAAAGTAAACAGAAGCAAATATGTAATGATTTTTTTCATTTCAGATGTTAATTATCAACAGGCAATACCAATCAATACTTAACATACGTTCTAATAACAATTATGGTTTGTAATAAAATAGAATAGCAGTAAGATCAAAGCATAAAAAAAGCGAAGAAAAATCTTCGCTTTTTTTATAAGTTATTATGATTACCATGGACTGGCCAAGTAAGGAAAAGAGGTTGAAAATGCTTTGTCGTTTGCATCAACATGATCGTTGGTTAAACCAGGATTACTACCACCAGTTGGTCCACCAAAAATTAATAATAGTTCAACATTAATTACATCGTCCGCTAATGTTCTACCTGTTAAAACGTTGGTACCATCGAAAAAGGTTGTTGTAGCTGTTGTAGATGCATTTAATACATCTGTTGCCAATAAGCCTGTAAGTTGTGCTGCAGTTTGACCTAAAGCATTGGTTGTATAACCAGCGTTTAGAGCAAGCAATTTAGCTTGAAACTTTGACTGGAATGCTGCATTCATAGCAGAAGGTGTTGTTACGTTAAAAGCATCTTTTTCTCCAGTATTTACAAAAACTGTGTTGATTGCTGGACGACCCATTTGATCTTGTGTTGCATAAACACCTGCAAATGGATCTGCAGTTACATCGTTACTTTTTTTGCAAGAACCTAGCGTTAAAATTACAGCTGAACAAACACTTAAGGTTATAATTTTGAATGATTTATTTTTCATGATTTTTTATTTAATAGATTAT
>ERZ724517.460-NODE-460-length-24609-cov-15.241631_pt1 | contig 24609 bp, 21 predicted proteins | sample MGYA00376050_ERZ724517 | MGnify/ENA primary metagenome ERZ724517 (study PRJEB28724, sample SAMN07190886) | activated sludge metagenome | isolation source: activated sludge of sewage treatment plant in Hong Hong | place: USA: Christiansburg, Virginia | collected... | reverse complement strand
GCTTGTTTAAAATAAAATATCTATCAACAGAATTCATTGAATTATTTATAAGCTAAGCAGAGTTAAGGATAATAAATTATTATATTTAGTAGTGGTTTGTGGGACACAAACCACTACAGAGAAGAGATAGTTTTAAAAGATAAAATACTCTAATTAGAATAATTTTCAGGTCTTACTTAATCTTTTTCTCAAATCTTCTTTTAGATTTCTCAAATGCACTCTTTTCCCAATTACTATCGAAATTATTCCAGAATAAACGGATATCATAACTCATACCTGATGCATAAATTACAACATCTATATCCTTATAGGAGAAGTAAATATTATTATTATTAACTGAGTTGTCTAAAAATTTTGAATTATCTTCAATAGCTTTACTTATTTTACCTAAAAATTCAATAGCCTCGTCTTTATCTAAATTCTTAAAACCATAACCCTGAAAGAAGTAACCTGACTCATTTTTATAATCTCCAAAAAAACCTAATATCAATCCCTCTTTTTGTTTTTCCTCTGATTTGTAAAATAAAGTAGTTAATTCACCAGAACTTGCAGCAGATAATGGAATTAATTCAAATCTTGATACTTTTTCGCTTATGCCTAATATTTCTTTATATAAATAACTTTTTGCCTTATATAAAGCAATTTCTTTATTATAATCTTTTACAGACCAAGCAAAGCCGTTGCTAACACTTCTTATTTGACATATTGAGTTTATCGTTATTGAAATAAATAGCAACGTGATTATTGAACTTTTCATATTATTATTAGCAATGTTAGTTTTTAAGATAAAAGTTAAACAGTGGGAATTTGAAGTCTTGGAATTTTTGTTACAATCACTTTGTCAAATACTATTCTAGCATTTGGATTTTTTTGTTTCATCATTTTATAGGTATCTTGATAGCCTTGATATGGTAAAATTCGATACTCCCATATTCCTTTTGCATTTGAAAAAAAATTAAGTTCAATTTTAATCCACCCCTTTTCAGCAAGATCGCTAATTCTAATATATCTTTTTGAAATTTTTTCATAGTAATTGAAATTAATTAATTCCCCAGAGTATTTTACTGCATATTTTGGGATGCTAGAAACTATATCAAGTTCCAAAAGAATATCATCTTCAATTTTTCTAAGAGTTTCCTTTAGTTCAATACCTCTTATAACAAAAGTTATGTTGTACATAGATGGTTCGTTAAAGTCTGTAACGTATGGCCCATAAATAATAGAATCTCCTTTTCCTTTGCCTACCTCATCGTTAGTCCATTCCCATACGGGATTGTATGCATCAAAAATTTTTAATTATTCAATATCACTTATACGTTTACCATGATGGTGCATTAATTCTCCTTCAGATTCATTTTCTTGTCCTTGATTTTGTTCACTAGCACATAAATATTCTGATATTGTAATTGGCTTTGTTTTTTTCTCCTCTTTTCCTAGTTTAAAATTGAAGTAAAGCATTACACCAATAAAGCCACCCAAAGCTGAACCTATAGAGGAAAGAATGGTATTGAAAAAAGTAGTACACACGTTTTATATTCTTGTTTAAATAAAATTGGAGATACTCTTAAATCAAAAACTTTGATAATAATTATTTCTTCCAAGCAATGTCTTAATGAAATCTTTTTTCTAATGGTTTGTGTCCCACAAACCACAACAGAGAATACTCTTTTTCTCAGCATTGGTTTTCTTTTCAAGCCATGTGTAAAGCCAAGTAACAATGCTTATTGCTAAATTAACGCATCTTCCTTTATCCAACTCACAAAGCCTTGCAAAGAGAAGATGCTGAGAAGTTAGTATAATTTTCTAGTGGTTTGTGTCCCACAAACCACTACAGAGAGTTTTTTATTTAAGCCAAAGCCTAATACTCTCAATAAAGTTATACATGGGGTCAAAATCGCTCATTAAATACGATGTGCCAATAATAAACAATACTCCATAAATAGAACCCCAAATATGTGCTGAGTGATTAATATTATCGCCACCTTTTTTTGCCAAATAAGCTGAAATAAATAAATAAATTGGAGCAAAAATAAATCCAGGTATAAATGGAGGAAGAATAAAAATGCCAATTTTTGCGGTAGGGTATAAAAATATTCCTGCAAATACAATTGCAGATACTGCTCCAGATGCTCCCAAGCTATAATATCCAGAATCGTTTTTGTGTTTTATATAAGTTGGCAACAAGCTTACTACCAAAGCACTTAAATAAAATACTACGTAAATCATTTTACTTTTCATTGCAAATATTTCTGCAAATGTTTGTTCAACAAATTTTCCAAACATAAACAACGAAAGCATATTAAAAATAAGATGCGTCATATCTGCATGAATAAAACCACATGTAATAAAACGATACCATTGGCCCTGTTGTGTTACAACGGGAGGATGAAAAATTAAATCGTTAATTACCTTTTCGTTTGTAAATGCTGTATAAGAAATTATTGCTGTTAATATTACAATACTTAATGTGATGGTCATGTTGTAAAAGAAATTTTATACTGCAAAATAAAGTGGGATTAAAAATAGGAGAATTTAAGTTGAGTGTATCTATTTATACATGATGGTATTTTTCGTTGCGTAAAATGGTACAAGCTCTATACACTTGTTCTGCCAAAATTAATCTAACCAACATATGCGGAAAAACAAGGTTCGATAAACTCCATATTAAATTGGCTCTTTGTGAAATGCTTGCATCAACTCCAAATGCTCCACCAATTAAAAACACAATTTTTTTAGTGCTTTCATTGGCTCTTTGTTGTATAAAATTGGCCAATTGTGGCGAAGTAAAATTTTTGCCTCTCTCATCTAACAACACCAAAAAATCATCTGCCTGTAGTTGAGCCAAAAGGGTAGTAGCTTCTGCTTTTTTTAAAGCATCTTCTTGTAAAACAGCAGCATTTTTTGGTGGAGAAATGACTTGCCAATTGGCAGAAAAGTATTTATTAATTCGTTGGGTAAAATCGGTAATTCCTTCTTTAACATACAAATCATGTGGCTTGCCAACACTCCAAAGTTGAATTTTCATAAAGTAAAATGAGCGTTGAAAAATAGAAGCTAAATTATTGAAGTTGTTTAAATTTTTATTTCAAACCACCTTCGACAGGTTGAAAATAAAGCTTTAGCATTGCTCAGGCTGACAGCATTTGTCATGTTGAGCTTGTCGAAACATAAACAAATGCTGTTTTAGGAAGTGCTTTTTGCAAAAGTGTAAACAACCTTATTCTTTTCTTTTTTTACGTTGATCTCTAAATTTTAAAATGGGCACTTTTCCTTCTGTTCCTTTAATGATTCTACCAATATTTTTTTGGTGTGTAAGTACCACCATTAAAGCAACTAAAACAGCAAATATGCGGTAGAGCGTTTCTTTTTCATTAAAAATAAAAAGGATAAATACCATAAAAGCAACACCTGCTAAAATTGAACTTAAAGAAACAAATCGGGTTAAATACAATACCAATAAAAATACTGCAATGCAACAAACAGCAACTAAAGGTTGTATGGCAACTGCCATTCCAAACAAAGTAGCAACGCCTTTACCACCTTTAAAATTTGCCCATATAGGAAATATATGACCCAATACAGCAGCCAAACCTAAACCAATCATTAAGTTGGTTCTGTGCAATTCATTGTTTCCTTCGGTACCTAAATAACTTGGTAAAAAGAAGAAGTATAAAGAGGTAGCCACAACGCCTTTCAACATATCAACTATCATTACAAAAGTGCCCCATTTTGGACCTAAAACTCTGTAAGTATTGGTTGCACCAGCATTACCACTTCCATATTCTCGAATATCAATATCGAAAAATTTCTTACTAACCCAAATAGAGGTAGGAATAGATCCAATTAAATAAGCTAATATGATGAGTATTAATTCATTCATGCTTTTGGTTGAAGTTTGCGAATGACAAATATAAGGCTCAAACGCTTAAAATACTTAACAATTTCTTCATATTAACAAAGCAGCTAAAGTGTAAAATACATTGCAATCCATGCACCTTTAGTAATTGTTTTTTGATGTTTCCAATTGAAGGTTTTTACAGCTTTAAGAATATCTTTTTCATCTTCAATCAATAAACCACTTAACAGTATTGTTCCATTTGTAGCAACAGCACTATTTAATAAAGCTAAATTATCTTGAATTATATTTTTATTGATGTTGGCAATTACAACATCAAATTTTGTTGTTGTTGCAGCAGTATTACCCAATTGAATGGTAATGTTGGTACAATTGTTTTTTTGAATATTTTCTGTACTGTTTTCTATGCACCATTCATCATTGTCAACTGCTAAAATGTTATTGGCTCCTAATTTTTCTGCAAGAATGGCTAAAATTCCGGTGCCAGTTCCAAAATCAAAAACTGTTTTATTGCTAAAATTAATGTTACGCATTAATTGCATTACTGTAAACGTAGTTGCATGATGCCCTGTACCAAAACTCATTTTTGGAGTAATTAAAATTTGATATTGTACATGCTGAATTGGTTGATGAAAATGAGCCCTTACTCCAACAAAATCATCTACAATTACAGGGTCGAAATTAGATTCCCAAACTGCATTCCAGTTTTGTTTTTGAATAATATTTTGAGTGAGTTTTAAATTGAACGGTTGTACTACTTCTTGTAATTCAGGTTCATTAAATAATTCTTCAGAAATATATGCTTTTACTTCTGTGTCGTTGGTTTCAAACCCTTCATAGCCTTGATTTTCTAGCAATGCAATCAATATTTCTTGTATAGATTCTTCGTTTGTAGCAATTGAAATTTCTATATGATTCATGGTATTTATTTTTTCATGTAGAGTTGAAAACAAACTCATTGTATTCAATTTTCTTTAACTAAAAATAAACCCCCGATACAATCGAGGGTTCAGTTTTTATTATTCACCTTGTGGCTGATTGTTATCAGTTCTAGGCGTTATTTGTGGTCTATCTGGTCTTGGTTCTCTTGGAGCTTGAGGTTGTTGCTCAGGTTTTGGCATTAAAGCTTTACGGCTTAATTTAAATTTACCAGTACGAGGATCTACTTCTAGCAATTTAACTTTTACTTTATCGCCTTCGTTAAAAATACCATCCATTGTGTCTATACGTTTCCAGCTAATTTCACTAATGTGTAATAAGCCTTCTTTCTTAGGTAAAAATTCAACAAAAGCACCAAATTCTTTAACGCTTTTTACAGTTCCTTCATACACTTCACCAACTTGTGGTACAGCTACAATTCCTCTTACCCAATTTAACGCTTTTTCTAATGCTTCTTTTGTAGTAGAGAAAATACTTACTTCACCAGTATTGCCAACTTCTTCAATATTAATGGTTGTTCCAGTTTCTCTTTGTATTTCTTGAATTACTTTACCACCTGGCCCAATTACAGCACCAATAAATTCTTTATCAATCACCAATTTTTCCATACGTGGCGTATGAGGTTTAACTTCTGCACGTGCAGCAGGAACACATTCATACATGGCATCTAAAATGTGCAGACGACCTTCTTTAGCTTGTGCTAAAGCTGCTCTCATTACTTCCATGCTTAAACCATCTACTTTAATATCCATTTGTACGCCACAAATACCATCTCTAGTACCTGTAACTTTAAAATCCATATCGCCTAAATGATCTTCATCGCCCAAAATATCAGTTAAGATTGCATATTGATCGCCTTTGGTAATTAAACCCATTGCAACACCACTTACATGTTTTGGAATTGGCACACCTGCATCCATTAAAGCCAAACTACCAGCACAAACTGTAGCCATTGACGATGAGCCATTGCTTTCTAAAATATCACTTACAATTCTTGTGGTATAAGCATATCCATCAGTTGGCATCATTTGCTTTAAAGAACGCATAGCCAAGTTGCCATGACCCACTTCTCTACGACCAACACCTCTCATCATTTTAACTTCACCTGTAGAAAAAGGAGGGAAGTTATAATGCAAAATGAAGTCGCTATAAACACTGCTTGCAGCACTTTCAACCAACAACTCATCTAAAGGCGTACCTAAAGTAACGGTTGTTAACGATTGTGTTTCGCCTCTTGTAAATAAAGCTGAACCATGTGGAGAAGGCAAAATATCTGTTTCCATTGCTAATGGACGAACAACATCTAAATTTCTACCATCTAAACGAATTCTATCGTTCAAAATCATGTCTCTAACAACATAATATTGAAGGTCGTGAAAGTATTTACCAACCAATTTTTTGTCAACATCTTCAATATCAGCAAAATGTTCTTTTACTTCTTTTTCTAAAGCAGCAAAAGCATCGCTACGTTCGTGTTTTGCACTTGCACTTTTAGCAATGGCATACACTTTATCTTTAGCAAATGCAGTAATTTTTTGCTCTAATTCGTCGTTGGTATAAGGCTTGGTATAATTTCTTTTTACAGTACTACCTACTTTAATGGCCAATTCTTGTTGAGCTTTAATTTGAACACGAATAGCATCGTGAGCAATTTCTAACACTTTTACTAAATCTTCTTCACTACACTCTTTGCTCTCACCTTCAACCATCATTAGGTTTTTATCGGTAGCAGCAATAATGAAATCCATATCAGCAGTTTCTAATTCTGTACGAGAAGGATTTACTATAAATACACCATTCACTCTTGCAACACGAACTTCAGAAATTACTTCTTTAATAGGAATATCAGATACAGCCAATGCAGCACTTGCAGCTAAACAAGCCAATGCATCTGGCATTACTTCTTTATCAGAAGAAATTAATGAGATCAATACTTGAACATCACATAAATAATCTTCAGGGAAAAGTGGACGTAAAGCTCTATCCACCAAACGGCTAGTTAAAATTTCGTAATCGTTTAAACGAGCTTCACGTTTAAAAAATGAACCTGGAATACGACCTGCAGATGCAAATTTTTCTTGATAATCTACTGATAAAGGGAAAAATGATTGACCATCTTTTGGCTCTTTGTTGGCAACAACTGTAGCTAAAATAACACAGTTGCCCTGACGAACAGTGATTGCTCCATCGGCTTGACGAGCTAATTTTCCTGTTTCTATTACCACTTCAGCACCATTGGGCAACTGAAAACTGGTTTGTATAGGTTTTAACATAATTTGTAAAAATTGATTTGCAGCAAGATATTTTTTTACCTTTTTGCTTGTGAAAAATTGTATAGCATAAATAAAATATTCCCAACATCCTTGGGAAGTTGGGAATACAGCTATATTTTGTTGTTTAAAAGTTTAATCAACAGTAGGCAAAGTAATCCTTTCTCCCCTTTGGGGGATAAGTGAATTATTTTCTTAAACCTAATCTTTCGATTAATGCTCTATAACCAGTAAGATTGTGCTTTTGTAAATAAGCCAATAAACGCTTGCGTTGACCAACCATTTTCATTAAACCACGTTGAGTAGAAAAATCTTTTTTATTTACTTTCAAATGGTTGCTAATATCTAAAATACGTTCTGTTAATAAGGCAACTTGACCTTCAATAGAACCTGTGTTAGCTGAGTTTCCACCAAAATTTGCAAAAATGGTAGCTTTTTTTTCTTTAGTAATTGACATCTGTTTTTTTTTTGAGCGTCCGTGTTTGTTATTTCTTTTTTAGAATGTCGGCAAAAGTAAGAATTTTTCTTAGAAAATCTTTTTTATTTAGGAATAATTTTTTTGAAACTGCCTATTTTAGCCATTAAGCAGCTACTACAACCTCTATATTTGTTTAAATATCTTCCATTTGTGACAAAAATAGTACTTACAGTTACCAACGATATTACTTACGATCAACGTATGCAACGCATTTGCAGCTCTTTGGCAAATGCTGGTTTTAATGTGTTGTTGGTTGGCAGAAAACTAAAGAACTCTAACGATCTTCCCAACTTTTCATTTACTACCCAACGATTGAATTGTTTTTTTAACGATGGGTTTGCTTTTTATGCTGAATACAATATTCGTTTGTTCTTCTTTCTATTGTTTTATAAAGCCAATTGTTTGTGTGCAATTGATTTAGATACCATTGTTCCTGTTTACTTTATTTCGGTGTTGAAAAATACCAAAAGAGTGTACGATGCTCATGAATTGTTTACTGAACAAAAAGAAATAGTTACTCGTCCAAAAATTCATAAAATTTGGATGGCTATAGAAAAATTTTGTGTGCCAAAATTTAAACATGGTTACACCGTTAATCTGTTTATTAAAGATGAATTGAAAAGAAGACATGGGGTTGAATATGGAATTATTAGAAATATGCCTGTATTGGTAGAGGGTGAAAGGGAAACGGTAGATAGGGATTTTTTAGAAAATAGAAGAGAGGAGCTAGAAGGTGAGAGCCAACAATCAGAAGTCAGAAATCAGAAATCAGAAATTAGAAATCAGCAATTTATTATTTATCAAGGTGCAGTAAATGAGGGCAGAAGTTTTGAAACATTGATTCCTGCAATGAAACAGGTTGATTGTAAATTATTAATTTGTGGCAAAGGCAATTTTTTTGAGCAAACGCAACAATTGGTTCAAGAAAATAATTTGAGTAGCAAAGTTGAAATGAGGGGTTATGTTAGTCCTAAAGAATTAAAGCAACTTACACCTACTGCACATTGTGGTTTAACCTTGTTTGAAAAAACTGGATTGAATCAATACTATTCATTGTCCAATAGATTTTTTGATTACATTATGGCTGGCATTCCTCAAGTTTGTGTGGGTTATCCAGAATATAAAGCCATTAACGATGAACACAATGTTGCATTGTTAATTAATGAAACCGATGAACACACCATTGCAAAAGCCATAAACACTTTATTGAATGATGATATTGTGTACAATACTTTAAAACAAAATTGTATTAAAGCAAGAACTGTGTTGAATTGGGAACAAGAAGAAAAGAAATTGGTAACTATTTGGAACGGAATTATTGCTGAATAGAATTATGAAATGTTGAAGTGAGTGACACAACAGGTGTTGATAGTAGTATTGGTGTTTATAAACAAAAAAACATGATTTTAAACAATTTCTGATTTTGAAACGTTACAATCTTATAACAACAAGTATTTAATTTTTAGTGGAAAAACATTTACATATAATAGATTTCACGGTTCCTTATCCTGCGGATTATGGTGGTGTAATTGATTTGTTTTGGAAGTTGCCTGCACTACAAAAAGCTGGTGTGCAAATTCATTTGCATTGTTTTAATTATGGCCGTGGCGAACAAAAAGAATTGAACAAATATTGTGTATCTGTACAATATTATCAACGCAATACAGGCGTTAAAGGGTTTAGTACAAGCATACCTTACATTGTTTCATCACGTAAAAACGAATTGCTTTTTAATAACTTGTTGCAAGATGATTACCCCATTTTTATGGAAGGGGTACACAGTACTTATTTGTTGAATGATAAAAGGTTTAAACAAAGAAAAAAGTTTGTACGTATACACAATGTTGAGTATGATTATTACAATCATTTGGCACAAACTGCTAGCTCTTTTGTAAAAAAAATGTATTACTTAAGAGAAAGTAAACTATTGAAAAATTATGAATTTTCAATGGCTAAAAAAGCAACCGCTTTTTGGGGAGTAACCAAAAAAGATGTGGATGTTTATAGAAATGAATTGGGTTGTAACAACATTGATTTTTTGCCTTTGTATTTACCCAATAATTGGGATATTCAAATTAAAGAAGGTATTGGTGGATATTGTTTGTATCAAGCAGATTTAAGTGTTGACGCAAATGAACGTGCTGCAATTTGGTTGTTAAAAGAAGTGTTTAGTACAATGGAATTGCCATTGGTAATTGCCGGAAAAAATCCTTCTGAAAAATTAGAACAATTGGCACATTCTTTTAATCATACTTGTATAGTTGCCAATCCTAATGAGCAAGAAATGCAAGATATGATTGCAAAAGCTCACATAAATATTTTGCCATCGTACAGCAATACAGGCATTAAATTAAAACTATTGAATGCATTATTTAATGGAAGACATTGCGTTGTAAACGATGCAACTGTTGAAGGAACTGGATTGGAAAAATTGTGCCACATTGCAAATGATGCAACAACTATGCAACATACAATTGAACAATTATTTAGTCAATCGTTTAGCAATTGTGAAATTGGCATGAGAAAAGAGTTGCTAAATAAAATATTTAACAACGACAACAATGCAGCCCAACAAGTTGAATGGATTTGGGGCGAAGGGAAATATATTTTAGAAGTTTAATTGTGTTGAATTAACCAATTTTTATTTTACCTTTCTTAAGAAACTTCCTGTTAAAGCTGCCATGCCTGCTACTAAACCACCTACAAAACCTGTAACCACAATTAGTAAAGTATAATTGCCACCTAAAGGTAAAATGTTGGCAACTTTTGTAGATAAAATATGCTCATTCGCTGAGTCAATTATTGTGGTTTGAATTACCCAAAGTACCGCAACGCCAATAAAGCCTGCAGCAAACGCTTTAAACGGTTTTTGGTGTACAGCAACAGCAACAATTAATGCTGTAAATACAAAACTAAACCAAGGTAAAAATGTAAATAAACCAATGGCAAAAGTAAGTAATGACGTAAGTGCTATGGCAACAATAAATTTCATATAAAAAAGGTTTGAATACATTAACAATTGTGTAAGTGTTTATAATATTGAGTTTGTAAAATGAAATGATAAATATCCTCTTTCCACAAGCTCAAGATGACAAGAAACTATCCATTTAAAAAGCTCATATGCCATTTCATACGATCATCTTTACGAGCTGCTAATTTTTTAATAAATATTAAAGGATAATATCTTCCAGCAGCCCAATGCTGCACAAAGTTGTCGTAATATTTACTTCCAGGATTTCCACTTTGTCCACCAGGATAAATGCCATAAGCTTCAATATCATCTGTTAAGTGAACAATCATTCTCCAACTTGGACCATGTGTTTCAGAAGTAGCATTAATAATGTGTTGCCCACCACCAATTGGCAAATGCAAACTACTTAATCCAGGAATTTTTAATAAGTGCATTACTTTGGTATCCTTAAATTTTGCCCAATTTAATTGGTTGTTTTTTTCTTCAATAGCCAATTGTTTGCAAGCCTTTTTAAACGAAGCCAGAACAACATCTGCAATGGTTTCTTTAATATTGGGTGTAGTTATATTGTCTGCAAATTTGTAAGTACTATCGTTAATAAAACTTTCTATTAAAGTACTTTCATCGGGCCAAGGCAATTTTATTTTTGTTTGTGCAAATTCATCGCCCCAAGTTTGTACTTCTAAACTATCCCACCAAACTTTAAACACAGTAATGCCTTTTTCATTTACATCGTTTCGCAAATTCCAATTCTTAAAAATTTCGAGATACTTTTTTTCATCGTTGTTGAGTGATGCCTCATTTAAATGTTTCAATAAAACAGGTTTACAAATTTCTGCAAAAACATTGTAATTGTCTGTTTGCATCATTTGCATATCTGTAGCAGTAATATTGTTCATTGCAGCCAATTTTCTGTTGATAATAAAGCCTCTGTATGGAGGAAAATTACTTGGTCTGCCTAAATAATATGGATACGTTGAATCAACACCTTGTTGATTGGCACTGCTCACAAAACCTCTTGCAGGATTGAGCATTTGAGGGTTTTCGTTAGCAGGAATAATGCCTTGCCACATGTAAGTACTGTCTTTGCCTGGCATTACAAAATCGCCTTGTTGTTTCCATTTAGCAACAAATGCACCTTGTTGTCTAATGGCAATATCACCAGATTTTGAAGAGAACACAAAGTTTTGACCTGGGCATTGAAATGTTGAAACTGCATCGGCATAATCAACATAGTTTTTCATTCGGTTTAGCTTATAAAAAGTTCTCAACTCATTACTTGCGTCATGTGCTTTCCAACGTACAGCAATGTATTTACCTTCTTTCGTACTGGTTAAATATTTTTTATCAAACATTACTGGACCAAATACAGTTAAAGCAATTTTTTCATCAACATTGGGTTTGCCTTTTACTTTAATTGTTTCAGTTCTTATTTCTGCAGCTTGCCAAGCACCATCAAACCAATATTCTTGCATGGTGCTATCCTTAAATTCAATTTCATAATAATCTTTTACATCTCTTCCCGAATTGGTTACACCCCAAGCACAACTATCATTAAAGCCAATAATTACTGTTGGCGATCCTGGGAATGTTGCTCCATAACTGCTGTATTCTGGTGTAGTAATTTGCATTTCGTACCAAAGTGATGGCAGGTTTAAACCTAAGTGAGGATCGTTGCATAAAATAGGGCGACCACTTTTTGTTTTGCTTCCACTAACAGCCCAATTGTTACTGCCATTGTTTTTGTTAGGATTTAATGCTGGAGTATTTTCTATGTTGGAAGATTTGTTGAAATAAAGACTATCTCTAGTAGAAGGGGGCTTTACGTCAATGCTTGGTTTTTCAAATGCAGTTCCTCTTGGTACAATAGGATCTAAAGTATCTTGAGTTGATGGAAATAATTGCATAAAATCATCATATCCAAAATAATTTTTTGCATTGGTATACACTAAATCATCACCTTGTCCAGATAAATCCCAACTCATAAATTTTAAAAATAAGGCTGTCTTTAAATTGGTCCAAGGTTCTGGTTGATAATCTAATAATTTGTATTCTAAAGGCAATTGATTGGGCGATAAATTTTTAATGTATGTATTTACCCCAGCTGTATAAGCATCGCAAGCTTCTTTAGTTTCGGGATTGGCTTCAACTTCTTTCAACGATTTTTCTGCACCATACACCATACCTAAACGTCTAAAATATTGATCGGTTGCTAAACGACTTTCTCCAACAATTTCACTCAATCTTCCACCAGCAACATAAGTTTGAAATTCCATTTGCCAAAGTCTAAATTTTGCATGTAAATAACCTTGTATAAAATAGGCATCAGCATTATTTTCTGCATAAATATGTGGTACTAAACGTTCATCAAAATAAACATCTACTTGTTTTTTTACACCAGGCATTTTAATATCGGCATTTAACGAAATATTGGTGGGTTCGGCATTTTGCCAAAAGCCATATTGAGGCGATAAAAAGTAACCCAAACGTGGTGTTTTGGCATCTTTAGATGGTAATTGAACATTTAGTACTGTTATTAAACCTGTAGTAATAATTGCTGAAATAATGAATGGAACTAATCGCATATCGTTAATTTAGGTGGTTGAAAATACAATTTTTTAAGATACCCAATCATACTGTTGTATAAATTTTTTACTATTGAACTTTTAGAGAATGTTTATGTTTGAATAAGATTGAATTGTAACTGCTTCATGCAACAAAAAAATTATTACCAAATATTGCAAGTAGATGCCAATTGTACAAATGATGCAATTAAGAAAGCGTATAGAAAATTGGCATTACAACACCACCCAGATATTACTCAAAATAACCCTTTGCAAACTCAACGATTCAATGAAATAAAAGAAGCCTATGAAGTGTTGAACAATCCTGAGGCAAGAAAAAAATTTCATGAGAAAATATATTTCAATCCGCTTGAACCTACTGTATACAATATACATGACGTAATTGCACTTGCTACTAAAGTTGATGGATACATAAAAACTGCCAATAAATACACCATAGATTTTACTTTAATTGAGTTGCATCTATATGAAATATTGGAAAGCAATCAATTGCTTATTCAAACTTGTACCAATGAAGTTGACAAAAACAACTTATGGGCATTGTTATATAATTGTATTAAAGTTTTGCCCTATACTCCTCTACAGAAATTAAATCCAATTGTAAATAATTGTTTTAGTGACAAAGCCTCTTTAATGAATGATTTGCTTTATGAGAAAAAACAATTGTCTTTTCTAGAAAAATATAAAATTTACCTTGCTATTTTAATTGCCATTTTATTGTGCATGTTTATTGCATTAATGGCTTAGAAGTTAACGGTGAGTTTATATTAATTGTCTATTAATTTTATAGGATATTATCGTGTATTGTAACTACCTTTACATTAGGAAATGAAATGGCACATTTCTCTAGTGTTATGTTAACATTAAAATACCAAATTGAGCCTCTTCAATTCAACAATTTCGCAACTGAAAGTTGCTACTTGTTAAGCCATAAACACACTAAAAAAAGTTACTTATTTGATTTTTGTGGCTATCAAAAACTTCTAGAAAAAACACACGGACAATATCAAGATATTCCAAATTAAGCGTATTCATTAAACTACTTATTAGAGCAAATAGCTTAATTCTTATAAGAAACTCAACCCTTATATATGTATTTGATTGCTCTTTTCAAATTCAACAATTTAAATAATACAAAATGAAAAATACTATAAACCATATTATACATAGTGCCTTTTTAAAAACAATTAGTTTGCTTTTTATATTTATTCTATTTATACAAAGTATTGTTCAATCTCAGCCAATTGCAATAACAGTTTCTGGTCAAGTAAATGGTACTAGTTTGGCTCAAGGAGCAACATTCCAATGGTCAATAACTGGGTTAAACTCTGGTTCAGTTGTTACCAATCAACTTTGGTTTGATAAAGATGCAGATGGAATATTAAATCCATCAGTAGATTTGCTTTTTCTTGAATTTCAACAAACTGATGGCGTTCAAGGTTCAAATGGACCAGGTGATGATGATGGCGTTGCAAATGGTGTTATTACCACTAATGTTGGTGGAGAATATTTTCCTGTTTCTAAATACATTTTTAAAACAACAGCTAATGGAAATTCTGCATTTTCAACATTCTCAATTACTGCATTGCAAGTTATAACTTACACAATTAGTGGAACAGTTACTAATATAGGAGTTGGTATGAATGATATTGTGGTACTTGCAAGAAATTCTAATTCGAATGGAGAATATTTTGCTCTTACCAATTCTTCTGGAATGTATACAATTAATACCGACTTCTCTATGGGATCTAATATTGAGATTAAAGTAGCAAATGATGGATTTAATTCAGTAAATCTTTCTGGTTATGTTATAACACCAAGTAAAATATCAACTTCTATTAATTCAAATATCACTGGAGCCAACTTTAGTGCAATTGCTGCTAAAATTATTACTGGAAAAGTTGTAGATGATTTAAATAATCCAATAGCTGGATATTCAGTATATGCCAATCCAGGTACTGGTGGAAATAGTTATTATGGTGAAACGAATAGTTTAGGCGTTTATGCTATTCCTGTTGAAGTTGGAGATTATAAAATTCAGTTTGGTAATACAGAAACTCCTTCTGGTTATATTATTACTTTTTATAACCAAAAATATACGAATCAAAATAGTGATATTGTGCAGATTACTTCATTAACCGATAGTGTTAAAAATATAAATGCACAAATACATAAAGGGGCTTTAATTACAGGAACATTTAAAAAGAATGGATCACCAACACAAGGCAGTATTTCTGTTTCAAATTACAATGTTGCATTTCCAGAAAATAGGCTTTTTGAAAGTTGGTACAATGCAAATAACAATAAATATTATTTATATGTTTTGCCTGGTACTTATTCAGTTTTTTTTCAATTAAATAATTCAAATACTTCAATGTATTTTAACCAATCTGCTTCAAATCCAGGAACTGCAGTTGTCGTAAATTCAGTGAATGATGTAATTGATAATATTAATGTCGATTTCTCAGCTGCTGTGCCCATTAAATTTAAATTGTTTACCGCAACTATTCAACACAATAAATCGCTTTTACAATGGACTGTTGCAGATGAAATGAATGAAAAAACATATATAGTTGAGCATTCTCTTGATGGAACAATATTCAATGAGTTGGGTAGTGTAGTAGCAACAGGAATGACTACTTACAGTTATGTAGATCTTGTCCAAAGAAATGGTATTAATTATTATCGAATTAAATCTGTAGACAATAATGGAGTCTTCAGTTATAGCAATGCTGTAAATATTAATTACAAAGTTGCAAAGGTTGTAGATATTTTCCCCAATCCTGTGGTTAACAATGTGGCCACTTTACAATTAAAGGGTTTTGAAGCTGGCTTGTATACTTTAAAAGTGTATGATGCAACTGGCAAAATAATTCAACAGAAAAATATAAATATATCTACTGTAAACTCAACATTCCCAATAACTTTAGTTACAAAAGGAATGAATGTTTTAGAAATATGTGGGCAAAATAACAGGGTAGTAAAATCTGTTTTTGTACAATAATTTTATTTCCTTAATTAAGAGAGCCGTTTACTTGTAAACGGCTCTCTTGTAAAAAAAATCTTCAAAACTAAAACTTAAAATTCCAGGTAACGCTTGGTATAATTGGAAACAATGAAACTTGCTTTGCACTTACTTTTAAATCGTTCGTAGCTGCACTTCCTTCTTGATCGTAGTACACAAAATAGGGGTTTAACCTACTGTACACATTGTAAATACTAAACACCCAATAGCTTTGGTATTTTCTTACTTTTTTTGGTTGGGGAGTATATGTTGCAGAAAAATCTAAACGATGATAAGGAGCCAAACGATATTTATTAATGGTACTAAACTCTTGTGTTAAAACACCATTTACAAAGTAAAATCTTTCTGGCAAAGATGTTGCTTGTCCACTGCCATACACAAATACAGAAGATACTTTCCATTTGTTGTTAATGGTGTAGCTACCTACTACAGATAAATCGTGTCTTCTATCGTATCGGCTAGGATATTTATTGCCTTCATTTAAATCTTTAAATCTACGCCAAGTGTAGCTTAGTGTGTAGCCCACCCAACCAGTTAATCTGCCTTTTACTTTGTTTACAAAAAACTCTGCACCATAACTCCAACCTTTACCAAAAACAAAATCTTCCTCAGTATCTTTTAAAGTATTGGGTGTATATCCTTCTCTGTATTCAATTTGGTTTTGCATGTCTTTGTAATACACTTCAACCGATGTTTCAAACATGTTATTTTTAAAATTTCTGAAATAACCCAAAGAGTATTGCCAACTAATTTGAGGCTGCACTCTAAGTGTACTGGGCACCCATAAATCTGTTGGTAAAGTTGTGCCAGCATTGGTAACTAAATGTATGTATTGCATGTTACGAGTAATAGCAGTTTTAAAACTGCTATTCTCGTTAATGGTATAACGTAAAGTGGCTCTAGGCTCTATACCACCATAGGTTTTTACAGTTTGTCCTTTAGCATAAACAACACTATCAATTCTGTTTCCATTGGCATCATTTGTATAAGTGGCATACTTACCCACTTGTTGAAAAAGGCTATATCTCAACCCATAATTCAGCTTTATATTTTTAGATATTTCCCAATCGTCTTGCAAATAAGCAGCATACTCGTTGGCAAATTTATTCAATACATTTTGTGGTTTAAATACTACAGAATCTTGGTTGCCATTTAACACACTTGGAAAAAAAGTATGGTGTGTGTATTGTACTCCAAACTTTAGTTTATGTTCTGGTGAAATAAACCAATCAAAATCGGTTTTGGCATTGTAATCTCTTACGCCTGATGAGAATTTAATATTAAAATTTTCTTGTCGGCCTTCTAGTGCAAATTGATAATCGTTGTACACTAGAGTAACATTGGCAAATAATTTTTTGTTGAAGATATGATTCCAACGTACTGTAGCTGTTGAGTTTCCCCAAGGTATGGTTGTGCTAAAATTTCTTTCAGCATTGTTAAAATTAAATTTATCTCTACCAAAATATCCACTTAAATACAAACGATCTTTCTCAGATATTTTGTAATTCATTTTGGCATTTAAATCGTAAAAATAATAACCACTTCCATAAAACTGGTTGTCTTTTTTAATAAACGGTTTTACCAATGCATCAATATAGGTTCTTCTAGCAGAAATTATAAAAGAGGCTTTGTCTTTTTTTATTGGTCCTTGAATAGACAATCGAGAAGCAATTAAACCAATGCCACCTTCAACTTCAGTATCATTGATATTTCCATCCTTCATGCTAATATCTACAACACTCGATATACGTCCACCATACTGTGCAGGCATTCCTCCTTTAATTAAAGAAACATTCTTAATGGCATCGGCGTTAAACACAGAAAAGAAACCAAACAAATGGCCAGTGTTGTACACCACAGCATCGTCTAATAAAATTAAATTTTGATCTGGTCCACCACCACGTACATAAAAACCTGCATTTCCTTCACCTGCATTTCTTACGCCTGGCATTAATTGCAATGTTTTTAATACATCCACTTCACCTAAAAATGCAGGCAATGCTTTTGCTGTTACAACACTTAAATCTATTTTACCCATTTGGGCAGTTTTTACATTGTTGTCTCTTTTTTTGCCTACAACTGTTACTTCATTATAAAGTGCAGTATTGGTTAACAATAAAAAATTTGATTGAATATTTTGATTGAGTGTAATTGTTTTTTCTTGCAATTGATAACCCACAAAAGATATAATGAGTTGATATTTCCCTTTTGGTAAAGTGAGCGAAAAGAAACCATATTGATTGCTTGTTGTACCTCTACCTTCTGGTTTAATGCCAATATTGGCACCAATTAAAGTTTCTCCAGTTAAAGAATCTTTGATATATCCATTAATGGTAAATTTTTCTTGTGCATTTGCTAGAGTGATCGATAAAATAAATAGCGTAAAAAAAATATACAAATGTTTCATTCTTCCAGTTAGTTAAATCAATTAGGTAAACAAAAAACCTCCTGCAAAGTTGCAAGAGGCTTTGTTAATATTTTGGTAGACTTTATTGAACGGTTTTTAAAGTATCTATAATCGCCCCATCTGTTAAAAGAGTTTTTGGTTTGTAGGGGTTTTGAATGTCTTTTGTTAAACTAAGCCAGGTTGCAGAACCTGTATTGTTTTCAAATGCTTTATCTGTACTCATTTGATAAAGAATGCTTCTATCATATTGTACAACTCTAAACAAAGTGTACAAAGCTTCGCTAATCATTCCAAACGATTTTTTTTGAGCCATGATATCTTTTTCGGCAACCATTGCTTTTAATTCTCCACTTATAACATCTCTAAACGAGTTTGCATTTTCAATAATTCCTGCATCACCCTTTAGTGCATTGGTTTTAAGGCTATCGGTTTTTTGCAATAAAACATTTCCGTATTGATGAATTGCAGTAACATCTTCAGCAATAAATTGATTTTTTAATGAAAAATAAGCATCCAATAATTGTTGAAAAGAGGTATTGAACGTATCGGAATTTTTGCTTTTAACCATAGGTTGTAATGGTTGTTCTTCTACCACTGGTTTTTCATCTTTACCACCACAAGCCACTAAAAATGAAATTAAAACTACAGTTATAAATTGTTTCATATACTATATTATTTTTTGCAAAGGTAATTAACTGTTTTTACTTGTTTGTAGGCTTCTTGGTTTCTTAGCACTGCATCTATTACATTTGCGGCTGAAAATGGTTTATTTTAATTATTAGTTTCAATTTTACAATCATGTTATTAGGGTTACAAAATGTTACGTTTGAGTTTGGTGCAAGAGTTATTGTGGAAGATGCTACATGGCATATTCAACCAGGAGAAAGAATTGGTTTAATTGGATATAACGGAACCGGAAAATCTACTTTATTAAAAGTTTTGGTTGGTCAATACACACCTAGCAAAGGAACTGTTGAAAAAGGCAGAGAAACCACAATTGGTTATTTACACCAAGATTTATTGAGTTTTGATACCAACGAATCTATTGTAGAAGTTGCCATGGGAGCGTTTGAAAAAGTAAAAGCCTTAGAAAAAGAAATCGAAGATTTAGGCAAACGTTTAGAAACCGAATATGAAGATGAAGCCTTGTTGTTGTTGTACAGTGAACGTTTACACGATTTAGAAGTTGCTGGAGGTTATACCATACACCATAGAACTGAAGAAGTGTTACAAGGATTGGGTTTTGAAAATCAACATTTACAAAGACCCTATAAAGAATTTAGTGGTGGTTGGAGAATGCGGGTTTTACTAGCAAAAATGATTTTACAACAACCCGATGTTTTGTTGTTGGATGAACCTACCAATCACTTGGATTTACCAAGTATTGAGTGGTTAGAAAAATATTTATTGCATTATCAAGGTAGCGTAGTAATTGTAAGTCACGATAAATTTTTCTTAAATAGAATGGTAAATAAAATTGTAGAAGTGTATCAGCAAGAGTTACACATTTACAGTGGCGATTATGAATATTATGAAACTGAAAAAGCCATTCGTATTGATATGCAACAGAAGGCTTACGAAAATCAGCAAGATTATATTCGCCAGCAAGAACGATTTGTGGAGCGTTTTAAAGCCAAAGCCAGTAAGGCTGCTGCTGCACAAAGTATAGTAAAACGGTTAGATAAAATTGAGCGTATTGAAAATGTTCAATTAGAAAGACCCAATATTAAAATTAATTTTCAGGTAGATAAACAACCGGGAAAAATTATTGCTTCGGTAAAAAATGTAAGCAAAAGTTTTGGCAATATTGAAATTGTAAAAAATGGAAATGCTGAAATTGACAGAGGCGATAAAATTGCCTTGATTGGTGCAAACGGAAAAGGTAAATCAACCTTACTAAGAATTATTGCTGGTACCGAAACTTTTGAAGGTGCAAGAGAATGGGGCCACAATGTGCAAGAAAGTTTTTATGCCCAACATCAGCTAGAAGCATTGAATTTAAACAACACCATTTTAGATGAAATGTCGGAATGTGGTAGTAAAAAAACAGAGCTTGAATTAAGGGCTTTGTTGGGTTGTTTTTTATTTAGTGGAGATGATGCTGATAAGAAAATTAAAGTATTGAGTGGAGGGGAAAAAGCAAGGGTTGCCTTGGCAAAAGTGATCGTTAGTAAGAGCAATTTTTTAATGTTGGATGAACCTACCAATCACTTAGATATGCACAGTGTTGAGTTGTTGGCAGAAGCATTGAATAAATATGAAGGCAGTTTAATTTTAGTAAGTCACGATCGTTATTTTATTTCAAAAACGGCCAATAAAATTTGGGAAATTGTTGACCATGAAATTAAAGAATTTAAAGGTACTTATGCAGAATGGGTTGCTTGGAACGAACGTATGGCTAAACAAAAAGCTTTGGCCGACAAAGAAGCTGCTGTAGCAATAAAAAAAGAAGTGGTTGTTGAAAAAAAGAAAGAACAAAAACCGCAACAAAGCAACCATGAATTAACTACGTTAAAAAACGATTTAAAGCAATTACAAAAGAAGTTTGCAAAAATTGAAGAAGAAATTGCAAGCATCAATAAAAGGAAAGAACAAATAGAGTTAGACTTGGCAAAGCCCAATATTTATACCAACCATACCGAGTTTGCAAAAAAAGAAACGGAGTATAAAAAAGTACAGGAAGAGAAAAAACAAGCAGATGTTAAATACGAAAAAATGTTTGAAGAAATAATGGAATTGGAGGGGAAGATTGGGTAGTGGGAATTTTATAAAATTTGAAATTAAACCTATAAGGCCTCAAAGATCTTATAGGTTTTTTAATGTATACATAAAATTGAAGGAACCTATTTATATATAAAATCCAATTCTAAAATGTAATTTCTTTTATCGATTTCTACCAATGATAATTTTAAAATTTTAGGTTTTATTTTTTCAATATCATCAAACTTTAAAAAAGCAACTTCTCTAAATTTATTGTTATTGGGTGTTGGTAAATAGTACACATAATCTGTGTTTAAACAAACTCTAATATTGGTAAGTGCTGCTTCAAATTCTTTTTTTGCATCTGCTAATTCTTGAAAACCAGCTTTGGTATAAACCACCATTACAGTATCTTTTGTTTTCTTAGAACCCGTACAAAAAAATGGTTGCAAATTGCCTAAACAGCCCTGCCAGCTTTGCTTTTGAAAAGCAGGAAGTTGTGTTTTTAACAATCCAACAAACATAAAACTGTTGATAGGTTCATTCATCATTATTTTATGATAATACGGAGGTTTACCACTTTTTATTTTTAAAAATACTGTGTAACTACTGTCCACCTCATTTTTAAAAAGTTGTACATAAATATTGTACAAAAAGAAACCAGAATTTTGAGTAAATGCAATTTTGGTTTGTTTAAAATAATCAGTTTTGTTGTTGCCATCTTCATTTTTAAACAACACTTTTCTGTTTAATGCTTCAGCAATATTGTTGCTTAAATTTACATACACGGCTTCTGCATTGTCTAAGTTTTCAAATTTGCCAAAAAAATATTCTGCAAAAGGAATGCTATCTAGTACAATTTTTCCTGGAGATACTGCACCTTTTAATTGAATTTTAGTTTTTAAAACTGTACTGTTTGGATAGGCAGAATCGATGCCTTTAATTGGTTTGTCTTTTATGTCATCAAAATAACTAGGAGCTTCATTCAATAATTTAACAAAATTTCTAGCAAATTCATTTCTCTTTTGTTTGGGAATATCTACATAAAACTGTTGTGCATTTAATTGTATTGCACTTGCACAAAAAAATAATATAAATGCTAGTCTTAGCATGAATATGCAGCAGGGTTTTGGTAAATAAAACTAATTGGGGTAGCTGAAATATAAGCAAGTTAATGCAATAATTAATAAAAATTATTACTCAAACATTGACTCATGTAAAATCGAATGTATCTAAAAACAAGTAGTTAATAAAACTATAAGGCCATTGCTTTAAGAAAATCGCTTACTAAATAACTAATGAGTTTGCCTGTTGAAACATCTGTTCTACCATCGCTTAAATGCGTAGCTCCCTCACAAATATGTAAATATGCTGGGCGACTATCAGCTGTTGCAAAATGAATGTATTGCCTTGCATGGTTGGCTGTAATACCAACAGGGCTTGTAGCACTGCTTAAGGTATGTTCAATACAATCTACATCTAATTCAATACCCACTAAAGTATCTGAGGTAAAGTTGCAGCCATGAGCAATGGCTTGCATGAAAGTTCTTTTCTCGTGTAAAAAAATATCTTCATAGGTAATACAATCTATAAATGGATTGTTCACCATATCCATCCAAACATTTTGTTGAATATAATTTTCGTGTAAACCCAATACACAATACTTTTCTAAATAACCATCTTCTTCTGCATATCTAAAAGCATTGCCACTGTGTCTTCCTTCCAGAGGTCTATAATCTGCATGAGCATCAAGGTTCAATACATTAATTTGAGCCAACTCTAAAATGCCTGCTTTGTACCAACCCTTTGCAGCACCCTTAACACATGGGTATGCGTTGTTGTGGCCACCACCAATTACAATTGGCATTTTTTTATTCTGTGTAATTACGTGCATCAATTGTTCTACAGCATCGTCTATAATACTTACTGCACGGCGGTAAGCTGCTAATTTTTCATCATAATTATCGGCATTTTGATCAATTAAATTGGCTATTTCAGAAAAGTCGAATTGACCCAATAGAAGTACTTCATTGCCATCTAAAAAGTCGTTGCTTTGTATATTTAAAAACGATTTTAAAAAAGGATGCCAAGCACTATCAGCACCACCCATTCCATTGTTGGCTTTAACGCCAATGTCTTCAGGAATGCCAAATAAAACATATTTAATGCTGGGTTGGTTTAATGCTTCTTCTATGTTAGAACCAGGAGAAATGCAGCGTATTCTTTCTCCTAATTTAGTTTCAAATTTTCTTATTTTGGTAAATGCTAACACTTCTTGCTTATCGTAAAACTTAAAATGTTTCATATGGGCAGTTTGTTTTTTTTATAAATTGAAGGTAAACATAAAGTAAATAAGTTGGCACTTGAAAAATGCGATTCAATCCTTTTAAAAGAAAGTTTATTGCATAAGCCATTTATAAAAAGCTGGAAATTCAATACGCCAATATTTTTCGTTGTGTTCTCCAAGTGGAGCAATTGAAGTAGTAATTTGATAATTTTTGTTTTTGCCAGATAAAGTGGTGGCCATTTTTTTTACTTCTGTAACCAATGTTGCACTTTCTTTTCCACCAGCATAAAAATAAAATCTAGGATTGGTATTTGTTACAAAAGTTTCAGCATCTGTAAAACATTGGTTTGATAACCAAAACGATGGCGAAAAAATGCCAGCACTGCCAAATACTGTTGGGTATTTAATGAGTGCATAATAACTAATCAATCCACCTAAACTACTACCAGCAATACTGGTAAATTCAACACCTTTTTTTGTTCTGTATTTACTATCAATAAAGGGTTTTAGCGTTTGAACAATAAATTCAAGATATTCTTTTCCTTCGGCCAAAACATTGGTTTTGTTGTACACAAAATTGTAGGGTGTGTATTCACTAATGCGTTTGTCTGACCCATGATCAATGCCAACAACAATACATTCTTTACCAGTAACTTTTTGTATACTATCTAAACATTCATCAACACCCCATTCGCCAAAAGCAGCAGTTTGTTCGTTAAATAAATTTTGTCCATCCTGCATGTACAAAACTGGGTAAGCTCTTCCAACGTTTGCATAACCTTTGGGTAAATAAATCCAAATTCTTCTTTTTCTATTTAATTGAGGCATGTTAAATGCAGTATCTATAATTCTAACATTGGGGCTTGCTGTAAAAAGTTTGGGTTTATCGGGGTAATCATCTTTCCAGCCAGCAATGGTAAAATCTTTTGAAATATCGCCATTCACTTCTATGACTCTATCCTCAATATTTCTACCATCTGCGGTACATTCTACTTTGTCGAAACTGCCTCTTGTAAATTTAAAAGCATAAGTACCCGCAGGTAAATCTTTAATAACAATGCTCTTGCGTCCACCAGCAAATGGTTTAAGTT
>ERZ724517.458-NODE-458-length-24756-cov-9.073114_pt1 | contig 24756 bp, 35 predicted proteins | sample MGYA00376050_ERZ724517 | MGnify/ENA primary metagenome ERZ724517 (study PRJEB28724, sample SAMN07190886) | activated sludge metagenome | isolation source: activated sludge of sewage treatment plant in Hong Hong | place: USA: Christiansburg, Virginia | collected... | reverse complement strand
GAAATCAACGCCAAGGGTGTGGATGGCCTGATCGCCACACTGACCGAGCGCAACAAGGCCAACGGCAAAAAGGCCTGATGTGCTGAGTTTGCCTGCCGAGTTGACCCACGACCTGGCCACTGCCTGCCTGGCACAGCTGGTGGAGGGCATGGGCGGTGAAGCCTCGCCCGTCGTCGTGGACGCCAAGCCACTGCAGCGGTTTGATTCATCGGCACTGGCGGTGTTGCTGGAGCTGCGCCGCACCTGCCTGCGGGCTGGCAAGACCCTGGTTGTGCAGGGCCAGCCCCAACACCTCAGTGATTTGGCGACTCTTTACGGTATCGAGGCCTTGCTGCCTTCTGCCTGAATCCTGGTCGCCTAAAATGGCGGTTCCCCATGTCTGCCATTTCCTTCCAGTCCGTTTCCAAGAGTTATCCATCGCCCCGCGGCCCGAAAGGCGCCACGTTTTTGGCGCTGGACGGCGTGCAACTCGATATCGAAGAGGGTGAGTTTTTCGGCCTGTTAGGCCCCAATGGCGCTGGCAAGACCACCATGATCAGCATTCTGGCCGGTCTGACGCGCGCCACCAGCGGGCGCGTCACGGTGCTGGGCAGCGACGTGCAAACCGATTACGCGCAGGCGCGGCGCAAACTGGGCATCGTGCCGCAGGAACTGGTGTTCGACCCCTTTTTCAACGTGCGCGAGGCGCTGCGTTTCCAGTCCGGTTATTTCGGCATCAAGAACAACGACGCCTGGATCGACGAACTGCTGGACAGCCTGGGCCTGGCCGACAAGGCAGGGGCCAATATGCGCCAGCTCTCGGGCGGCATGAAGCGCCGCATGCTGGTGGCACAGGCATTGGTGCACAAGCCACCGGTCATCGTGCTGGACGAGCCCACTGCCGGTGTGGACGTGGAACTGCGCCAGACCCTGTGGCAATTCGTCTCCAAACTGAACAGGCAGGGGCACACGGTGCTGCTGACAACCCACTATCTGGAGGAGGCCGAGGCGCTGTGCGGGCGTATTGCGATGCTGCAGTCGGGCCGCATCGTGGCGCTGGACCGCACCAGTGATCTGCTGAAGGCGGCGTCCGGCAACGTGCTGCGCTTCAAGACCACAGGGGCCTTGCCGCCGGCATTGGCCGCCCGTGCACGGGTGACCGGCAGCGTGGTGCAGTTGCCGGCCCACAATGCGCTGGAGATTGAACAGTATCTGGCCGCCGTGCGGGAGTCGGGTCTGGTCGTGGAGGATGTGGAAATGCGCAAGGCCGACCTGGAAGACGTGTTCATCGAAATCATGAACCGCCATGTGCGCCAGCCTGAGGTCACCACAGCATGACCGGCGGCTGGCAAACCTTGCTGTACAAGGAAGTCCTGCGGTTTTGGAAGGTTGGCTTCCAGACCGTGGCCGCGCCGGTGCTGACCGCCATGATGTATTTGCTGATCTTTGGCCATGTGCTGGAAGACCACGTCAAGGTCTACGACACCATTCGCTACACCGCGTTCCTGGTGCCGGGCTTGGTGATGATGAGCGTGCTGCAAAACGCATTTGCCAACAGTTCGTCATCGCTCATCCAGAGCAAGATCATGGGTAACCTGGTCTTCCTGTTGCTCACACCGCTGTCGCACCGGAGCTGGTTTGTGGCCTATGTGGGATCAAGCATCGTGCGGGGGCTGGTCGTCGGCATCGGTGTTTTGTTCGTTGCCATGTGGTTTGCCCCCTTGGGCTTTGCCGCGCCCCTGTGGATCATCACGTTTGCCGTGCTGGGTGCGGCCCTGATGGGCGCGTTGGGCCTGATTGCCGGGCTGTGGGCCGAGAAATTTGACCAGCTGGCCGCGTTTCAGAACTTTGTCATCATGCCCATGACGTTCTTGAGCGGCGTGTTCTACTCCATCCAGTCGCTACCGGCTTTCTGGCAAAGCGCGAGCCACCTCAATCCGTTCTTCTACATGATTGACGGCTTTCGGTATGGCTTTTTTGGTGTGAGCGATGCATCCCCGTGGTTGAGTCTGGGCATCGTTGGCTCAGCCCTGGCGGGCGTGAGTCTGGTCGCCATGCATTTGCTGCGCACCGGTTACAAAATTCGCAGCTGAAACTACTACCTCTATGACCGCAGAAGAAATCCAGTCCCTGATCGAAGGCCACATTGCGTGTGAACTGTGCCATGTGGATGGCGATGGCCGGCACTGGTATGCCACCGTCGTTTCTGCCACGTTTGAAGGCGTGCGCACCATTACCCGCCACCAGAAGGTGTATGCGGCCATGGGTTCGCGCATGAAGACCGACGAGGTGCACGCCTTGTCGATCAAAGCCCACACACCCGCCGAGTGGGCTACGCTGACCGCTTGAAAGTGAACCACATGATCACCCTGGCTTTATCCAAAGGACGCATCTTCGAAGAAACCCTGCCCCTGCTGAAGGCGGCCGGCATTGAAGTGCTGGATGACCCGGAAAAGTCCCGCAAGCTGATTCTGGCTACCAATCTGCCCGATGTGCGGGTGCTGGTGGTGCGCGCCACCGACGTGCCCACCTATGTGCAGTACGGTGGGGCCGACATGGGCATCACCGGCAAGGACACCCTGCTGGAGCACGGCAGCCAGGGCCTGTACCAGCCGCTGGACCTGCAAATCGCCAAGTGCCGCATCAGCGTGGCGGTGCGCGCCGACTTTGACTATGCTTCGGCCGTCAAGCAGGGGTCGCGGCTGACCGTTGCCACAAAATACGTCGCCATTGCACGTGAGTTTTTTGCGTCCAAGGGCGTGCACGTGGACCTGATCAAGCTCTACGGCAGCATGGAGCTGGCGCCTCTGGTGGGCATGGCCGACGCGATTGTGGACCTGGTGTCCACCGGCAACACCCTCAAGGCCAACCATCTGATCGAGGTGGAGCAGATCATGGAGATCAGCTCGCGCCTGGTGGTGAACCAGGCCGCGCTCAAGCTCAAGCGCGAGCCGATCCGCAAAATCATCGATGCCTTTGCAAGCGCCCTTGCCGTGCCCGCCTGAACCTTTTCCATTGCCATGACATTGACCGCTACGCCCCTTCGCCTATCGACCGCCGACAGCCAATTTGAGGCTGCCTTCCAGGCACGCCTGCATTGGGCGGCGGATACCGATGCGGCGATTGAGGCCAGCGTGGCGGCCATCCTGCGCGACGTGCAAAAACGGGGCGACGCCGCCGTGCTGGAGTACACCGCGCGCTGGGACCAGGTGCAGGCCCAGACGGTGGCGGAGCTGGAACTAACCCAGACCGAACTTAAGGCTGCCTTTGACAGCATTCCCGTCAAACAGCGCCAGGCCCTGGAAGCGGCCGCGCAACGCGTGCGCAGCTACCACGTGGCGCAGATGAAGGCCTGCGGCGAGAGCTGGAGCTACCGTGACGAACATGGCAGTCTGCTGGGCCAGAAAGTCACGCCGCTGGACCGTGTCGGCATTTATGTGCCCGGCGGCAAGGCCACCTATCCATCGTCTGTGTTGATGAACGCCATCCCGGCCCATGTGGCGGGGGTGTGGGAGATCATCATGGTCGTGCCCACGCCGCGTGGCGAGAAAAATGCCATGGTGCTGGCCGCCGCCTATGTGGCCGGTGTCACCCGCGCCTTCACCATCGGTGGCGCCCAGGCCGTCGCGGCCTTGGCTTATGGCACGGCCACCATTCCTGCCGTGCACAAGATCACCGGCCCCGGCAATGCCTTTGTAGCAGCCGCCAAGCGCAGCGTCTTTGGCACCGTGGGTATCGACATGATTGCCGGGCCCAGCGAGATCCTGGTGCTGGCCGATGGCACCACGCCCCCCGACTGGGTGGCCATGGACCTGTTCAGCCAGGCCGAGCACGACGAGCTGGCGCAGAGCATTCTGCTGTGCCCCGACGCCGCCTATATCGATGCCGTGCAGGCCGCCATCAACCGGCTGCTACCCGAGATGCCGCGTGCCGAAATCATCGCCAAGTCCCTGAACGACCGTGGTGCCCTGATCCTGACCCGCAGCATGCAAGAGGCCTGCGACATCAGCAACCGTATTGCCCCCGAGCACCTGGAAGTGTCCAGCCAGGACCCACACCGCTGGGAGCCGCTGCTCAAGCACGCCGGCGCCATCTTTTTGGGTGCCTTCACCAGCGAGTCGCTGGGTGACTACTGCGCCGGCCCCAACCACGTGCTGCCCACCAGCGGCACGGCGCGCTTCTCCAGCCCGCTGGGCGTGTACGACTTCCAAAAGCGTTCCAGCATCATTGAAGTCAGCGAGGCTGGCGCCCAGGTGCTGGGCCCCATCGCCGCGGAGCTGGCCTATGGCGAAAGCCTGCAAGCCCATGCGCGCGCCGCGGAAATGCGCTTCAAGTAAAAACGCCCGTCAGGGCGGGGTGTAAGAATGGTCGCCACCCTGCGACTATTCACCATGCACTCAAAATTCTTCACTTCATCATTTGTCATCCGCGCTGCCGTGCTGGTGTTGGCCGGTGCCAGCCTGGCCGCCACCGCGTCCGCCATGTCCTTGCGTGAACTGCGCGCCCTCGAAAAGTCCAGCAAGCAAGGCGTTCACTACGCCAACTACTACTTGGTGGGTGTGATGGAAGGCGCACTGGAGGCCCACGCCCACGGTGCGCGCAACGGCGCCAAGCCGACCATCTGCCTGAACGGCCGCCGCCTGGAGCCGCACATGGCCAAAAGCCTGTATGACACCGAACGCAAACGCAGTGAAGGCCTGTATGAGGCGGACATGCCGGTGCAACTGGTGATGGTTAATGCACTGGCTACGGTGTACGCCTGTCCAGAGTAGCGTCGATCATTGGCCTTGTGGCGGCTGCCACAGTTCGACCTTGTTGCCTTCGGGATCCATGACCCAGGCAAACTTACCGTACTCGGATTCATCCATCTTCTCGAGCACATGGCAGCCTTCTTCCTTCAAGACCTTGACCAAGGCGTGCAGGTCGTCCACACGGTAGTTGACCATGAAGGGAGCCGCGCTCGGAGCAAACTGATCGCTTTGTTGCGGATGGATGGACCAGGCAGTGGTGCCGGCAACCGGTTGGCCCTCGGCGTCTGTCCAGGTGAAGGCCGCGCCGCCCCAGACCTGGACATCGATTCCCAAGTGCCGCTTGTACCAGGCCTGCAGGGATGGAGCGTCTTTGGCCTTGAAGAAGATGCCGCCGATGCCAGTGACGCGTTTCATGCCAGCGTCTTTCACGACATCACCACCGGTCCACCCTTGGCGAGTGCGCGCTGGTAGGCGGGCCTGGCCACCATGCGGGCCCTGAATGCGGCCAGCCGGGGGTACTGTTTGGCATCGGCACCGCGCGCCAGTGCCGCCTCCACGGCGAAGCTCATCTGGAAATCGGCGATGCTGATCTGCTCCCCGGCGAACCAGGCGTGCGTGCCCAGGTGCGCCTCCATGAACGCCAGGGCGGTGGACAGGTTGGGATCAATGAGTTTGGCTTGCACCTTGGCGCACAGCTGCCGCGCGATGGGCCGCACGAAGAAGGGCATGGGCTGGGTGGGGATGGTCATGAACACCAGCTTCATGACCAGCCAGTTCATGAGAGAGCCCTCGGCGTAGTGCATCCAGAAGCGCGACTGGCGGTATTCGCGTGTTCCTGGGGCGGGTTGCAGCCCCGCCAGATCGCCCTGCGCCCGCGCGCCATAGGTCTCAACCAAATATTCCAGAATGGCGCCGGACTCGGCAACGGTCTCGTCGCCATAGGTGATGACGGGCGACTTGCCGAGCGGGTGCACCGCCTTCAGCGCAGCGGGGGCCAGCTTGGTCAGGGGATCGCGCTGGTACAACTTGAGCGCGTAGGGCACGCCCAGCTCTTCAAGCAACCACAGAACGCGCTGTGAACGGGAGGTTTCAAGGTGGTGGACGGTCAGCATGTGAGGATTATCCATGGCTACCACGATGCTACGTATTTAATAGCTATAAGCCTATATCCCACGAGGGCTATCGTCAGTTTTCATTCAGAGGATTTTTTGAAGTTCTTCTAAGAATAGTACACGAAATTCGTGTTACACGAATTTCGTGTACTATTGAGTCCATGAAGAACGTCACCATTACCGTCGAAGACGCCACGCTGGAGTGGGTGCGCATCGAGGCGGCCAAGCGCAACACCAGCGTGTCACGCCTGGTCGGCGAGATGCTGACCGACAAGATGCAGTTTGACGATGCCTACGCCCGCGCCTTGCGCGAGTGGGTGGCCGATACCTCGTCGTTCAGCTCTGGGGGCGTGCCGTATCCGGCGCGGGAGGCCGTCCATGGCTAGCGCGGGTAATGCATCGGGCGCCATCGTGTTTGTCGACACCGGTGTGTTACTGGCGGCCGACGATGCGTTCGACCCGGCGCGGCAGACCCAGGCCCGCGCCTGGCTGCAAGCGCTGTGGCTGCGCCGGGCGGGCCGGGTCAGCACCCAGGTGCTGAACGACTACTACGTCACCACCACCCAAAAGTTTGCCATGCCCGCCGGCGACGCCCGGGCCAAGTTGCGGCGCTTTCAGCTGTGGCAGCCCTGGCAGATCGACCACCAGACCGTAGAAACCGCTTGGGGCGTGGAGGCCCGCTTTGGGCTGCGCTATTGGGACGCGCTGATCGTCGCGGCGGCTGCGCAGTCGGGTGCCAACCACGTGTTGTCGACGGCTCTGACGCACCAGCAGCACATTGATGGCGTCACCATCCTGGACCCGTTCCAGACCCCGCCACAGGCCTTGGGGCTGGCGGAATAACCGACTGACTAAATTGCCGACTCACCGAGGAAATCGCCCCGCATGACCATCCCAGCAACACCAACCACTGCCGCGGCGACGCCGCTGGCCGCCCTGATCCAGCGCCGCATCCGCCAGGACGTGCAGTCCATGCACGCCTATGCCATCCAGGATTCCGTCGGCATGGTCAAGCTCGACGCCATGGAGAACCCGCACCGCCTGCCGTCCGAGTTGCAACAGGCCCTGGGCCAGCGGCTGGGCGCGCTGGCGCTGAACCGCTACCCCGATGGCCGTGTCAATGACCTGCGCCACGCGCTGGCCGCCTACGCGCAGATGCCCGAGGGTTGCGACATCATGCTGGGTAACGGCTCGGACGAACTGATTTCGCTGCTGGCCATGGCCTGCGACGTGGCGGTGGACCCGGTTACCGGCAAAAAGCCCGTCATTCTGGCGCCCCTGCCAGGCTTTGTGATGTACGCGATGAGCGCGGCCTTGCAGGGGCTGGATTTTGTCGGCGTACCCCTCACCGCCGACTTCGAACTGGACGCGACCGCCATGCTGCGGGCCATTGCCCAGCACCAGCCCGCCATCGTGTATCTGGCCTACCCCAACAACCCCACGGCCAATCTGTGGGATGCCGATGCCATGGCCCGGATCGTCGCGGCCGCAGGGCAGGTGGGCTCTTTGGTCGTGATTGACGAGGCCTACCAGCCATTTTCCAGCCGAACCTACCTCGATGCCATTCGCGCCAACCCTGCTGCGCACGCCCATGTGCTGCTGATGCGCACGCTGAGCAAGTTTGGCCTGGCGGGTGTGCGCCTAGGCTACATGATGGGCCCCAAGGCGCTGATTGCCGAGGTTGACAAGGTGCGTCCGCCCTACAACATCAGCGTGCTGAACTACGAGTGCGCGCTGTTTGCGCTGGAGCATGCCGATGTGTTCGCGCAGCAGGCCAGCGAACTGCGCGCCCAGCGCGCGCGGCTGCTGACCGCCCTGCGCGCCATGGCGGGCGTAAAAGCCTGGGACAGCGACGCCAATATGGTGCTGGTGCGCGTGCCCGACGCGCAAAAAACCTTTGATGGGCTGAGGGCCCGCGGCGTACTGGTCAAGAACGTTTCTAAAATGCACCCATTGCTGGCCCAATGTTTGCGTCTCACCGTCGGCACTGCCGACGAGAACACCCGCCTATTGGCCGCCCTCCAGGAATCCCTATGAGCAACAACCACTCGCTGATTGAAATCCCCCAAACGGGCACTCCGGACCGCATTGCCGAGGTCACGCGCAACACGGCCGAGACCCGTATCCGCGTCAAGGTCAACCTGGACGGCACCGGCCAGGCGCGGCTCTCCACCGGTATCGGTTTCTTTGACCACATGCTGGACCAGATCGCCCGCCACGGGCTGATCGACCTGGACATCGAGGCCGATGGCGACCTGCACATCGACGGCCACCACACCGTGGAAGACGTGGGCATCACGCTGGGCCAGGCCTTCAACCAGGCGGTGGGCGACAAGAAGGGCATCCGCCGCTACGGCCACGCCTACGTGCCGCTGGACGAAGCGCTGTCGCGCGTGGTCGTCGACTTCTCGGGCCGCCCGGGGCTGGTCATGGATGTGCCGTTCAAGAGCGGCATGATCGGCACGTTTGACACCCAACTGACGCACGAATTCTTCCAGGGCTTCGTCAACCACGCCTTCGTCACCCTGCACATCGACAACCTGAAGGGCGACAACGCCCACCACCAGGCCGAGACCGTGTTCAAGGCCTTTGCCCGCGCGCTGCGCGCCGCGCTGGAACGCGACCCGCGTGCAGCGGGTATGATCCCCTCGACCAAGGGTTCTCTCTAGTCTTGTGAGGTAAATTGGGCGGTAGCCCTCGTCGAAGCTGTATAAACAGCTACTAAAAAGATAGCATGAAGAAAAAAGTTGCGGTGGTGGATTACGGCATGGGCAATTTGCGTTCGGTCACGCAGGCCGTCATGCATGTGGCCGCGGATGCCGGTGTCGAAGTCGTCTGGGCCCGCACCCCCGCCGAAGTCATGGCCGCCGAGCGCGTGGTGTTGCCGGGGCAAGGTGGCATGCGCGACTGCATGCGCGAGCTGCACCAGAGCGGCATGTATGGTGCCGTCATGCACGCCGCGCAGCACAAGCCGCTGATGGGCGTGTGTGTGGGCATGCAGATGCTGCTGGACCACAGCGAAGAGCTGGACACCCCCTGTCTGGGCCTGATTCCCGGCGAAGTCATCAAGTTTGAACTGGCCGGCCAGATCCAGCCCGACGGTAGCCGCTACAAAGTGCCGCAAATGGGCTGGAACCAGGTCTGGCACAGCAACCTGGGGCACCCCAGGCCGCATCCCGTGTGGGGCGACGTGCCGGATGGCAGCTACTTCTATTTCGTGCACAGTTACTATGCACGACCGTCGGATGCACGCCACAGCGTGGGCGAAACCGAGTATGGTCAGCGCTTTTCTGCCGCAATAGCGCGCGATAATATTTTTGCCACCCAGTTTCACCCTGAAAAAAGTGCCGACCACGGTCTCTCGCTCTACCGCAACTTCCTGCACTGGAAACCCTGATATCTCCGCTCGTTCCGGGCTTCTCGCCGCTACTCCTTTCCCTCCAACTCTGAAGCATCATGCTTTTAATCCCCGCAATTGACTTAAAAGACGGCCACTGCGTTCGCCTCAAACAGGGCGACATGAACCAATCCACGATCTTCAGCGAAGACCCGGGTGAAATGGCGCGCAGCTGGGTAGACAAGGGCGCGCGGCGTCTGCACTTGGTGGACCTGAATGGCGCGTTTGCCGGCCACCCCAAGAACGAGATGGCCATCCGCAAGATCCTGAAGGCCGTGGGCAGCGAGGTGGATGTGCAACTGGGCGGCGGCATCCGAGATCTGGACACGATTGAGCGTTACCTGGACGCCGGCCTGCGCTACGTCATCATCGGCACCGCCGCTGTGAAGAACCCCGGCTTTTTGCAGGATGCCTGCACCGCGTTTGGCGGCCACATCATCGTCGGTCTGGATGCGCGCGACGGCAAGGTCGCCACCGACGGCTGGAGCAAGCTCACCCGCCACGACGTGGTCGACTTGGGCAAGAAGTTTGAAGACTACGGCGTGGAATCCATCATCTACACCGATATCGGCCGCGATGGCATGCTCAGCGGCATCAACATCGAAGCCACCGTCAAGTTGGCCCAGGCCCTGACCATTCCCGTGATTGCATCGGGCGGCCTGTCCAACATGGCCGATATCGAGGCCCTGTGCGCGGTCGAAGACGACGGCGTGGAAGGTGTGATCTGCGGACGCGCCATTTACAGCGGCGATCTGGACTTTGAAGTCGCGCAGGATCGGGCGGATGAGCTCAATGGGTAAAAAGCAGAGTTCTGCGGCTACTGCGGGATTCGACGGCCTGGGTAGGTGCCCATGCTAGCCAAGCGCATCATTCCTTGCCTGGACGTGACGGGTGGTCGCGTGGTCAAGGGCGTCAATTTTGTTGAGTTGCGTGATGCGGGTGATCCCGTTGAAATCGCCGCCCGCTACAACGCACAGGGCGCCGACGAACTCACGTTTTTGGACATCACCGCGACCAGCGATGGCCGTGACCTGATCCTGCACATCATCGAGGCCGTGGCCTCGCAGGTGTTCATTCCGCTGACCGTCGGCGGCGGCGTGCGCACCGTCGACGATGTGCGCCGCCTGCTCAATGCCGGGGCCGACAAGACCAGTTTCAATTCGGCCGCGCTGGCCAATCCACAGGTGATCGAGGACGCGGCGTTCAAATACGGTTCACAATGCATCGTCGTGGCGATTGATGCCAAGCGCCGCTTTGGCGACGATGTGTTGGCGCGTGGCGACGGCTGGGATGTCTACAGCCATGGCGGGCGCAAGAACACCGGCCTGGACGCCGTGGCCTGGGCTACCGAGATGGCGCGCCGCGGTGCCGGTGAGATTCTGCTGACCAGCATGGACCGCGATGGCACCAAGTCCGGTTTCGACCTGGCCCTGACCCGGGCCGTCAGCGACGCGGTGGGCGTGCCGGTGATTGCCTCGGGCGGCGTGGGCACGCTCGATGATTTGGCCGATGGCATCACCAAGGGCGGTGCCGATGCCGTGCTGGCTGCCAGCATCTTCCACTATGGGGAGTTCACCGTGGGCCAGGCCAAGACTTTGATGGCGCAGCGCGGCATCCCTGTCAGGATGTAGGTCTTTTTGGCGAAACCCCAAGTCCAGGGCTCCAGCCCTCGTAGAAACTGCGCAAGCAGCTATAGATTGAATAGCAAATGCCAACCCCCGAACCAACCCCCGTGAGCTGGATCAAACAGGTCCGCTGGGATTCCAAAGGCCTGGTGCCCGTGATCGCGCAGGAGCAGGGCAGCAACGACGTGCTGATGTTTGCGTGGATGAACCGCGAGGCCTTGCAGAAGACCGCCGAGTTGGGGCGGGCCGTGTACTTCAGCCGCTCGCGCAACAAGCTCTGGTACAAGGGTGAGGAGTCCGGCCACGTGCAGACGGTGCACGAAATTCGCATGGACTGCGACAACGACGTCATCCTGCTCAAGGTCACCCAGCTGGGGCATGAGCCGGGTATTGCGTGCCACACGGGCCGCCACAGCTGTTTCTTCAGTGTTTTGAAGGATGGCGAATGGCAAAGCGTCGATCCGGTCTTGAAAGACCCTGAAAGCATCTATAAATAACTCAACGATGACCCTTCCCAATTCCTCCGACGCACTGGCGCGGCTGGCCGCCGTGATGGAGTCGCGCAAGCCGCGCAACGGCGGTGACCCGGCCGCGAGCTATGTGGCACGCCTGCTGGCCAAAGGCCCGGACGCCTTTCTGAAGAAAATCGGTGAGGAAGCCACCGAAGTGGTCATGGCCGCCAAGGATGTGGACCACGGTGGCGACAAGGCCAAGCTGGTGGGTGAGGTGGCCGATTTGTGGTTCCATTGTATGGTGGCCCTGGCTCACTATGAGCTGACGCCCGCAGACGTGATCGCCGAGCTGGAGCGCCGCGAAGGCACCAGCGGGATCGAGGAAAAAGCCCTGCGCAAAGCCGCGCACCGGGAACAGGAGCCCAAATGACACAGGATTTCTCCAACATTCCCGCACCGGGTTCGGAGCCGGATCGCGCCCTGCTGGAGCGGCTGCAGGCGCTCAATACCGTCGGCACGATCAGCTACGTGTTGCATCTGATTGTGGCCGTCGGCGCGCTGGTCCCTGGGGGGCAGTTCGGCCCGGTGTTGCTGCTGGCGGCGCTGCTGCTGGATTTCGTCAAGCGGGGCGACGCGCAGGGCACTTGGCACGCGTCGCATTTCTCGTGGCGCATTCGCACGGTCATCATTGCCGGCCTGTTGTATCTGGTCACTGCGCCGCTGTGGCTGTTGTTGGTCTTACCCGGCTGGGTCGCGTGGTTCTGCATCTCGTTGTGGTTCCTGTACCGTATCGTGACCGGTCTGGTGGCGATGAACAAGGGATTGCCCATGGAGACAGCAGCATGAGTGATGGGGTAATGGACCACGACCCGGATTGCCTGTTCTGCAAGATCGCTGCAGGCAAGATTTCTTCGCGCGCCGTATTCGAAGATGATGAGTTTTATGCCTTTCACGACATCCATCCCTGGGCGCCCGTGCATTTTCTGATTATTCCAAAGCTGCACATTCCGTCCATGGCCCAGGTGGGCCCCGAGCATGCGGCCATGATGGGGCGCATGATGGCCCTGGTCCCTCGACTGGCGCTGCAAGAGGGCTGCAATCCCTACCCCGCGGGCGGGTTTCGCCTGGTGACCAACACCGGTGCCGAAGGCGGCCAGGAGGTCCGGCATCTGCATTTTCACGTGATGGGTGGTCCGCGCCCGTGGTTGCGGGGCTAGTCCCGTCAGGGTATTGACGGCCACGTTTTCCGCCTGTTTACAGCGTTCCCCTAAAATACGGTAACTACCAAGGAGTCAGCCATGGGCTTTTCGACTACACACCTGATTATTTTTCTTGTCATCATCATTGTCATCTTTGGCACCAAGAAGCTGCGCAACATCGGCTCGGACCTGGGTGGCGCCGTCAAGGGCTTCAAAGATGGCATGAAGGACGGCAGCGCGACGGAAAAAGCGGCCGAGACACCCGCACCGACACTGGCGGCCACCGAGAAAACCGAAGCCAAGTCCGCCATTGATGTTGAAGCCAAAATCAAGAGCTGAGGGCTTGCGTTTGCAGCGGTCCGGTTGGACGGACCTCACCCATGCTTGATATCGGTGTTACCAAGCTTGCCATCATTGGCGCCATTGCGCTGGTGGTGATAGGACCCGAGCGTTTGCCCGGCGTGGCCCGCATGGCCGGTACGCTGCTGGGTCGTGCGCGCAGCTACATGGCCGAAGTCAAAGCGGAGGTCAGCCGCTCCATGGAGCTCGACGAGCTCAAGAAGATGAAAGACACGATGGAGAGTGCGGCGCGCGACGTTGAACAAACCATTCACACCAGTGCCAGCGATTTCGAGAAGAGCTGGTCCGAGGCCACCGACACGGCGTCGCGCATCTCCGCGGACGATGCCTATGCTGCCGTTCCCGAGTACCGCCACCCCAAAAAACACTGGCGCCTGAAGAAGGGTGCCACTCCTTCCTGGTACAAGGCGCGCGCCGGGGTGCGGACCAAGGCATTGTCTGGCGCGGCACGGGTTGCCCGGTTCCGCCCACCCAAGATCAACTGATGTCCGACGAAAAAAAATCACCAGACGAACTGGCTGGCACGGAACAACCGTTCGTGCAGCATTTGATGGAGCTGCGCGATCGCCTGCTCTACAGCGTCTATGGCATTGGCGCCCTGTTCGTGTTGCTGGCGTTCTTTCCGGGACCGTCTGCACTGTATGACCTGCTGGCCATGCCCCTGGTCAAGACGCTGCCTGAAGGCGCACGCATGATCGCCACCGGCGTGGTGTCTCCCTTTCTGGTTCCCATCAAGGTGACGGTGCTGGCTGCGTTCGGATTGGCGCTGCCGTGGGTGCTGTACCAGGTGTGGGCATTCGTGGCGCCAGGCTTGTACAAGCATGAAAAACGTTTGGTGATGCCCTTGGTGGTAGCCAGCACCCTGCTGTTTTATTCCGGCGCGGCATTTTGCTATTTCTTCGTCTTCGGGCAGGCGTTTCCCGCGATCCAGAAGATGGCACCCATATCGGTTGCAGTAAGCCCGGATATCGAGGCCTACCTGGACTTTGTCATCACCATGTTCATCGCGTTTGGAGTGGCCTTTGAAGTGCCCATTGCCGTGGTGATTCTGGCCCGCATGGGCATTGTCACGGTGGCGCAACTCAAGTCATTCCGCGCCTATTTTGTCGTCGGCGCGGCGGCCGTGGCCGGGGTGGTGACGCCCCCCGATCCGGTGTCCATGCTGGCCTTGCTGGCGCCCATGGTCCTCCTGTATGAGGTTGGAATCTGGGCGGCCAGGATTTTCATCAAACACACCCAGGCGCCTGCGGACGACACAGCGACCACGCCGTCCTGATCTCTTTATCTGCCGGATGCCCTGGGCCGGGGCCGCACGCCCGGCGTAACGTCCAGCTCCAGTGGCTGGCTCTTGCGCTCCACCGAGAACCGGGCGGGTGTTCCCGGTTTGAGCGTGGCGACCAGGGACAGCAACTGCGTCACATCCACTACCGGAACGTTGGCAATTTTGACGATGACGTCCCCCGGGCGGATACCCGCCTGCGCCGCCGGTCCGTTTTGCAGCACGCCGGTAATGATCACACCCTGGCGCGTTTTAACGGCAAATGTTTCGGCCAGTTCGGGCGACAGGTCGTTGGGCTCCACGCCAATCCACCCCCGGGTGATCTGGCCGTCCTTGACGATGCCCTCCAGCACCAGCTTGGCCGTGGACACGGGGATCGCAAAACCAATGCCCATGTTGCCGCCTGAGCGGGAGTAGATGGCGGTATTGATGCCCAGCAGGTTGCCATTGGTGTCTACCAGCGCGCCGCCGGAGTTGCCCGGGTTGATGGCCGCGTCGGTCTGGATGAAGTTCTCGAAGGTGTTGATGCCCAACTGGTTGCGCCCGAGCGCGCTGACGATGCCGCTGGTCACGGTCTGGCCCACGCCAAATGGGTTGCCGATGGCCAGCACCTGGTCGCCGACCTGGGCACCGTCGGAATTACCTAAAGTAATCACCGGAAGTTTGTCGAGCTCGATTTTGAGGATGGCGAGATCGGTATCCGGATCGGTGCCGATCACTTTGGCGCGCGCATTGCGGCTGTCATTCAAAACCACCTCAATCTCATCGGCGCCTTCGACGACATGGTTGTTGGTCAGGATGTAGCCACTGGCGCTGACAATGACGCCGCTGCCCAGTCCCGTTTGCGCTTCGTTCCCCTGATCGCCATAGAAGAACCGGAACCACGGATCGTTGGCATTGGGGTTCTTGCGGGCCGCCTTGCTGGTGTTGATGCTGACCACGGCGGCCGACGCTTTCGAAGCGGCGGTTCGGAAGCTGCCTGCGGGCGGCGTGCCCGGCTGGGCGGGTGGTGCTTCAATCAGCGCCACGGTGCCCGTGCCGGCTACATTGGGGTTGTGGCCCAGCCATTGCGGCTTCAGGGTAGCGACCACAAAGTAGGCGGCCAGCAGCAGGGTGGTGGTTTGGGTAAAAAGAAGCCAGAGTCGTTTCATGGGGTATTCCGGTGCCGGTACGGGGCATGCCGTGTTGCGGCAAATTGTAGAGTGCCAAGGGAACCACAGTACAGTGCAGGTCTGATATGGCCCACACTGCGCAAACCGAGCACACCATTCACACCATTCACATCCACCCGCAGGCGCCCAACAAGGTGGCAGAGGGTGTGGCCTGCAATGGCTGCGGTGTGTGCTGTTTGTTCGAGCCCTGTCCGCTGGGTGTGGTTTTGTCAGGCTCGCGCCGGGGCGCCTGTGCCGCACTGCGCTGGCAGGAAACACCGGGTCAGTACCGCTGCGGTGCCATCGTGGCGCCCAGGGACGTGCTGGCTGTGTCCCTGCCGCGGGGAATGCGGTGGCTGGCTCCCCTGCTGGCACCCCTGCTGCGGCGATGGGGTGCCCGCTGGATTGCCGCAGGTACGGGCTGTGACAGCAGCCTGGAAGTACTGCAGCCCGGTTCAACGACAATGCCGACGACCGATGCAACCCATCCCGTCCGCTTTGTGGCGCGACGCAGCCCACCATGACCGATCGCCAGGAACTCCTGACCGCCCTGGACGCTTTGCTCCAGCCCGAGACTTTCAAGGACTATTGCCCCAATGGATTGCAAGTGGAAGGCGCGGCGAAGGTGCGAAAGATTGTCTCGGGGGTTACTGCCAGTTTGGCCCTGATCGACGCCGCGATTGCGCAAGGGGCCGACACGATCCTGGTCCACCACGGTCTGTTCTGGCGCGGCTACGACGGACGCGTGACCGGCTGGATGCGCCAACGCCTGGGGCAATTGTTGGCACACGACATCAACCTGTTTGCCTACCATTTACCGTTGGATGCCCACGCGGAGCTCGGCAACAACGCCCAATTGGGACAACGTCTGGGCTTGCGGGCTAGCGGTCGGTTTGGCGACCAGCAGTTGGGGTGGCTGGGCGCTGCGTCGGCAGATTTTTCCGATGCCCAGACGCTGGCGCTGCATGTGGAGTCGGTACTGAAGCATCCCGTGGTGCTGGTGCCGGGCCGGACCGGACCGCTCCAACGCATCGCCTGGTGCACGGGCGGCGCACAAGGTTATTTTGAGGCGGCCATCGCGGCGGGTGCCGATGCCTTCATCACCGGGGAAATATCCGAGCCGCAAGCACATCTTGCGCGGGAAACCGGGGTGGCCTACCTGGCTTGCGGTCACCACGCCACCGAACGCTATGGTGCTCCGGCGCTGGCGGCGCATATCTGCGCCCGGCTCGGGCTGGAGCATGTTTTTATTGATATTGACAACCCGGCCTGACACCGTGTTCAACCTATGACCGAAGCCCTACCTGCCGCGAAACCGCTGGCCATCACGATGGGGGATGCCGCAGGCATTGGCCCCGAGATCATTGCCAAGGCCTATCGGGAAAAGCCAGACCTGTTGCGCAACTGCTTTGTGGTGGGCGATGTGGGCAGCTTGCGCCGGGCCGCCCAGGTGGTGGCGCCGGGTGGGCAACCGCCGCTGCCAGTTGCGGTCGTCACGGCGCCGGATCAGGTGTGTGGCGTGCCGCCAAACTGTATCCCGGTACTACAGATCGGCGAATCGGTGGAACCGGTGGCCTGGGGTGTCGTCAGCCGGGTGGCGGGCGCGCTGGCTGGACGCTGTGTGGAGTGGGCGGCGGATGCAGCCCTGGCTGGGCAGGTGTGTGCCATGGTCACGGCCCCCCTGCACAAGGAAGCATTGGCCGCAGCCGGACACCCGTTTGACCAGTTTCCGGGGCACACAGAGTTGCTGCAGGACCGCGCCGCCCGTTTTTTGGGGCGGCCGGTGTCCGAGGTGCCGGTGCGCATGATGCTGGCCAATGGGGAGTTGCGCACCGTGTTGGTGAGCATCCATATGTCACTGCGTCAGGCCATCGAAGCCGTAACCTATGCGAATGTGCTGGAAACCTTGCAGATTACCCATGGCGCCTTGTCGCGGGTGTTGGGTCGGTCGCCGCGCATCGCGGTGGCGGGGCTCAACCCCCATGCGGGCGAGGGGGGTCTGTTTGGTCGTGAAGAGCTGGAAGTGATACAGCCTGCCGTGGACGCTGCGCGCGCCGGTGGTATCGATGCCAGTGGTCCCTGGGCGCCTGACACGGTGTTCATGCGCGCCCGCAACAGCATGGAGCACGTAGGCGAGTTCGACGTCGTGGTTGCGATGTACCACGACCAGGGTCTGATTCCGGTGAAATACCTTGGGGTGGAGCAAGGGGTCAACGTGACGCTGGGCTTGCCGCTGGTGCGCACCAGCCCTGACCACGGCACGGCCTTTGATATTGCCGGCACCGGGCGCGCTGATGCCTCCAGTCTGATTGAGGCAGTGCGCATGGCAAAGATGCTGGCGACTGAGGCGGGCAGCGACCCGTGAAGCGGTGAACCGCGAGGTTACTATTTCTTCAGACTGTCGCGGATTTCGCGTAGCAGCAGCACATCTTCAGATGTGGCGACGGGTTCCGGGGCGACCACGGGCGCAGGTGCCTCGCGCTTCAATCGGTTGATCTGCTTGACCATCAGGAAGATGATGAATGCCAGGATGGCGAAATTCACCGCCACGGTAATGAAGCTGCCGTAGGCGAAAACCGGGACGCCCGCTTTCTTGAGAGCGTCCAGCGTGGTAGCCGTGCCGGGCGGTACGGAACCCAAAACGACAAACAGGCTGGAAAAGTCCAGCTTGCCAAACGCTGCACCGACGACCGGCATGATGAGGTCCGCCACCACGGAATCCACAATCTTCCCGAATGCCCCGCCGATGATCACACCGACGGCCAAGTCAATGACATTGCCTTTAACCGCGAAATCCTTGAATTCCTGGATCATTCCCATTGTCGTGCGCTCCAAAATGTTGAAAAGTAAGAGTATTGCTGACAAATGAACGGTGTCAAGGACCACGATTGCCCGCAAGGGCGGTCAAATCGGCGCAGTGGCGGTCAGCTACAATGAGAGCTTACCCCTAGTAGTCATGTTCATTGAGGATTCTCATGAGTGAAACCCTTGTCGACAGCCAATCGATCGACGCCAGCAAACGCACTTGGTTGATCGCATCCAGCTGCGCTGGTGCCGTAGGCGTTGGTGCAGCCGCCATTCCTTTTGTCAGTACATTTCAACCGTCCGAACGGGCCAAAGCGGCTGGTGCAGCCGTGGAAGTGGATATCGGGGGCCTGAGGCCCGGTGAGAAAATGACCGTCGAATGGCGCGGCAAGCCGGTATGGATTGTCCGCCGCACGCCCGACCAGTTGGCGGCGCTGCCCACTCTCGATGGACAGTTGGCTGATCCCACTTCGAAACGCAAACCGTCAGAACTCACGCCGGAATATGCCCGCAACGAAGGCCGGTCGATCAAGCCCGAGTTTTTTGTGGCCGTTGGTATTTGCACCCACCTGGGCTGCTCGCCGTCCGAGAAATTCCAGCCCGGTCCCCAGGCTTCGTTGCCAGACGACTGGAAGGGCGGCTTTTTGTGCCCCTGCCATGGATCTACGTTTGACTTGGCTGGCCGTGTTTTCAAGAACAAGCCTGCGCCGGACAACCTTGAAGTTCCTCCCCATATGTACCTTTCCGACAGCAAGCTGCTAATCGGTGAAGACAAGAAAGCCTAAGGAATAAGAACATGGCTGATTTCAAGGAAATTTCCCCCAACGCATCGGCAGGCGCCAAGCTCACCAACTGGTTTGAGAACCGTTTGCCCACAGCATTCGACATGTACAAGGTGCACATGTCGGAGTACTACGCGCCCAAGAACTTCAATTTCTGGTACATCTTTGGCTCGTTGGCCATGCTGGTGCTGGTGATTCAGATCGTGACCGGCATTTTTCTGGTCATGCACTACAAGCCGGACGCCGCTTTGGCCTTCGGTTCGGTGGAATACATCATGCGCGACGTGCCATGGGGCTGGCTGATCCGCTACATGCATTCAACCGGTGCTTCGGCATTCTTTGTCGTGGTCTATCTGCATATGTTCCGTGGCCTGCTGTACGGTAGCTACCGCAAACCGCGTGAATTGGTGTGGGTGTTCGGTTGCGCCATTTTCTTGTGCCTGATGGCCGAAGCCTTCATGGGTTACCTGTTGCCCTGGGGCCAGATGAGCTACTGGGGCGCCCAGGTGATCGTGAACCTGTTTGCCGCCGTACCGTTTGTGGGGCCCGATCTGGCGTTGCTGATTCGCGGTGACTATGTGGTCGGTGACGCCACCCTGAATCGTTTCTTCAGCTTCCACGTGATTGCAGTGCCGCTGGTGCTGTTGGGTCTGGTGGTCGCGCATTTGATGGCTTTGCACGATGTGGGTTCCAACAACCCCGATGGCATCGAGATCAAGGCCACCAAGGACGCCAAGGGCATTCCCCTGGACGGTATCCCGTTCCACCCCTACTACACCGTGCACGATATCTTTGCGGTGTGCATGTTCCTGATGGTTTTCTCGGCTGTCATCTTCTTCGCGCCAGAGTTCGGTGGCTACTTCCTCGAATACAACAACTTCATTCCAGCCGACCCGCTGCAGACGCCGCTGCATATTGCCCCGGTCTGGTACTTCACGCCGTTCTATTCGATGTTGCGCGCCATCACCGATGAGATGATGGTTGTGTTGGAGATCTGCACGGTGGGCGCTGCATTGTTCAGCATCGTCAAGTTCAAGATGCCCGCGATCTTCAAGGGCGTGATCCTGGGTGCCGCTGTGGTGGTGGTGGCCATGATGCTGTCCATCGACGCGAAGTTCTGGGGTGTTGTGGCCATGGGTGGAGCCGTTGTCATCCTGTTTTTCCTCCCTTGGCTGGACTATTGCCCGGTCAAATCCATTCGTTACCGTCCGGATTGGCACAAATACCTGTATGCCGTGTTTGTGGTCAATTTTGTCATCCTGGCCTATTTGGGAACGCAGCCGCCATCCGCAATCGGTGAGCGTGTGTCGCAGGTCGGAACCCTGTTTTACTTCGGCTTTTTCCTGTTGATGCCGTGGTGGAGTCGTCTGGGGGAGGCCAAGTCTGTGCCCACCCGTGTCAATTTCGCTGCCCATTGAGTCGGAGATTACGCAAATGAAAAAAGTACTATTGACTTTGCTGGCGGCCGTGGGCTTCATGGCCGGCGCCCAGGCGAACACCGGTGGAATGGCGTGGGATCGGGCACCGGACCGGTCCAATGATCTTGCAGCATTGCAAAACGGCGCCAAGCTGTTTGTCAACTACTGTCTGAACTGCCACTCAGCAGCCTTTATGCGATTCAACCGCTTGAAGGACATTGGACTGACGGATCAACAGATCAAGGACAACTTGCTGTTCACCACCGAGAAGGTGGGTGAGAACATGAAGGCTGCGATCGACCCGCGCCAGGCCAAAGAGTGGTTTGGTGCCAACCCCCCTGATTTGACAGTGATCGCACGGTCCCGTTCAGCGCAGGGCATGGGCACCGGTGCAGACTACCTGTACACCTACTTGCGCAGCTACTATGTAGACGATGCCAAGCCAACCGGCTGGAACAACCTGGCCTTTCCCAATGTGGGTATGCCCCATGCTTTGTGGGAATTGCAGGGCAAGCGTGCACCCGTGTATGAGACCGTTGTCGAGCATGGTCACGAAGTGCATACGCTCAAGGGCTGGGAGCAATTGACACCCGGAACCATGGCGCCCGAGCAGTATGACCAGGCGGTTGGCGATTTGGTGAGCTACCTTCAGTGGATGGCGGAACCCGCCAAGAATACGCGCATTCGGGTTGGTTTCGGCGTGATGCTGTTTTTGCTGCTCATGACTTTCTTCGCGTGGCGGCTCAACGCGGCGTTCTGGAAAGACGTCAAGTAATACGGTCTTTTGTCCATGCGGTTACGTCTTGCGGATGTAACGTGATGGTCCCGGAGTGGGTTCGCAATGGCAACCCACTCTTTTTAATTTTTAGGAGTCTTTTGCCATGATGGTGCTGTATTCAGGAACAACCTGCCCCTTTTCTCACCGTTGCCGCTTTGTCCTTTTCGAGAAGGGCATGGACTTCGAAATTCGCGATGTGGACTTGTACAACAAGCCAGAAGACATCAGCGTCATGAACCCGTATGGGCAAGTCCCCATTCTGGTGGAACGCGATTTGATTCTCTACGAATCCAACATCATCAACGAATACATTGACGAACGCTTTCCGCATCCCCAGTTGATGCCCGGCGACCCTGTGGATCGCGCCCGTGTCCGTTTGTTCTTACTCAATTTCGAAAAAGAACTGTTTGTGCACGTGTCAACTCTGGAAGCACGCAGTTCCAAGGGCAACGAGAAGGCGCTTGAAAAAGCCCGCGCCCACATCCGTGACCGTTTAACGCAGCTGGCCCCGGTATTCCTAAAAAATAAATACATGCTGGGCGATAACTTCTCCATGCTGGACGTGGCGATTGCTCCGTTGCTGTGGCGCCTGGACTTCTATGGTATTGACCTGAGCAAGAACGCGGCACCATTGCTGAAGTACGCCGAGCGTATTTTTTCTCGTCCGGCCTACATTGAGGCACTGACACCCTCTGAAAAGGTGATGCGCAAGTAATTGCGCGCAGGCTTGCCATGATTGATGCAGCGGACTCCAGCTCGACACGTCCCTATCTCATTCGTGCCTTGTATGAGTGGTGCACGGACAATGGTCTGACGCCGTTCATTGCCGTCTTGGTGGATGAGACGGTGCGTGTCCCCAACGAGTATGTCAAGGACGGTGAGATTGTGTTGAACATCAGTTTTGACGCGACCAGTTCACTGACGATGGGCAACGAGTTCATCGAGTTCAAGGGGCGGTTTGGGGGCGTGGCACGGGATATTTTTGTTCCTGTGGATCGTGTTGTCGCCATCTATGCACGGGAAAACGGCCAGGGCATGGCCTTTCCCATGTTGGCGCGCTCGGCAGCGACACCAAATGCAGCACCCGCGGCGGAAGCTAAGCCGACCGTGTTGACGCAGGTGAACAGCGCGGCAACGGACGAGGGCACGGAGCCACCGCGTCCTTCAGGCGGCGGTAAGCCCTCGCTCACGCGCATCAAGTGATTCATCACTATCATCCCGACGCACCACAATCTTTTGTGGCATCCGGGTGATGTAGAATAAAAGACGTGCCGATTTAGCTCAGTTGGTAGAGCAACCGCCTTGTAAGCGGTAGGTCATCAGTTCGAATCCGATAATCGGCACCATTTCTCTAGCCTCATTCCCACGCGTGGAAATACTGCGTAAAAAGGGAAACTCTAAGCCCAGCAAGGGTTTGCGAAGACCGAGGCAACTTTCCCCACACGCAGAAGCCTCTTAAAGACCCTACAGTCTACTGTGTCACGTGGTGCCAATTTGTGCCAATTGCTCATGCCGTTAGACCAAACGGAGACCAAATGGCAAAAATCACCCCCTGCAGATAAACGCAATAGCTATTTCTCTTGGTAACTTTCCAGGAGATTTTGTGGAGCTGATGACTTTGGCAGATGTGTGCATTGAACTTCGTGTTAGCCGCCGCACTGTATACAGAATGATTGTTGATGGTGCGTTGCCACCTATGCGCAAAATTGGCAATTTTCGACAGACCTACTTCGTGAGGTCCGAGTTTGAAAAGGCTTGCCGTAAGGCAATGCGCTGACGTATCCGTCAGCAGCGACCGTCTTGCTGACCGTCGCCAAGAAGCAGACGGTATAAGCTGACGCTTAAACCGTTGGAGAGCGTGGCACAACCGCTCTACGGCCGCTAGGGCGACACGCGGTTTTACGGGCTGGACGCCCTTATCCACTATCAATACCGCGCCCCTGACTTTGCGTTTGCCGTCGGCAAGCTCAAAGGTCGGGCACCCCGCTTTGAGGACGCCGATGTTGCTGCCGTTGGCATCACCCCCGTCTCGGCTGGACGCCGCGCCCAAACCAGGGTGCCCGACCTTTGCTTTGCAAGGTCAGGGGCGTGGATGCGCTGCTGTGCAGCTTTCCCCCACTGCGCCACCGACCCGTGGGCGGGTCTATTTTCACTGGGGTGAAAATTGTCTTGTGGCTCCCCAGCCGCCAACCTGCCGGTTGACTTGGCGCAGTTCACCGACCCAGTAAGCTGGGTGCGGCTCACTGGGATACGGCTGTCGCCTATCCCCACGCCTGCGGCGTGGCTCCCCGGGGACATTGCCTGCCTCTATCATCGGCGGCTATGGACAAAAACAATGCAGCCACCGCTTTCATAGAGCGCTGGCAGGGAGTGACCGCAAGCGAACTGGCAACCGCCCAGAGCTTCGTCCTGGATTTTTGCGAGCTGCTGGGCGTGGCAAAGCCGCATCCGACCCCCGAGGAAGACTACATGTTTGAGCGCCCCGTGACGTTTGCACACGGCGACGGCTCCAACAGTCCCGGTCGCATTGACTGCTATCGACGCGGGCACTTTGTGCTGGAAGCCAAGAAGCTCAAGGCCGGCGCCCACACCAAGGGCTTTGATGACGGCCTACTACGCGCCCGCAGCCAGGGCGAGGCCTACGCCCGCGCCTTGCCAGGGGCAGAGGGACGCCCGCCTTTTTTGCTGGTGGTGGACGTTGGCACGGTCATTGAGGTTTACGCGGAATTCAGCCGCAGCGGTGGCACCTACGTGCCATTTCCCGACCCGCGCAGCCATCGCATTGCATTGGCCGATTTGGCGCGGCCAGAGATATTGGCGCGGCTGCTTCGTATCTGGACCGACCCGGAAAGCCTGAATCCGGCACGTATTAGTGGAGAGGTCACGCGACAGGTATCGGAACGCCTCGCCCTGCTGGCTCGCTCACTTGAGCAAGCCGGACACAAGGCTCAGCATGTTGCGGCCTTCCTTACCCGTTGTCTGTTTAGCATGTTTGCCGAGGACGTGGCGCTGTTGCCGCAAGGTGCGTTCCTGGGCTTGCTGCAAACCCATCGACAAGACCCGGCAGCGCTGCAACAGATGCTGCGCATTTTGTGGGCTGACATGGATGTGGGCGGCTTCTCCGCCGCACTGGTCAAGCCCGTGCTCAAGTTCAACGGCAAGCTGTTCAAGGGCGCCAGTACCGACGGGTACAGCCTGCTTCTGACGACGGCGCAGATTGACCTGCTGATATTGGCGGCGCAAGCAAACTGGCGCGAGGTGGAACCTGCCATTTTTGGCACGTTGCTGGAGCGTGCCCTTGACCCAGCAGAGCGTCATGCCTTGGGCGCGCACTACACCCCACGGGCCTATGTGGAGCGGTTGGTGCTGCCCACTGTCATGGAGCCATTGCGTGCAGAATGGGGCAACGCCCAGGCCGCAGCGCTGCTGCTGGCCCATGAGGCCGCAGAGATGGAAGCCAATCCGCCCGCAGTAACTACCAGAAGAGACTTCGCTGCACTGGACCGGCACAACGGGGCGGTGCGTACCAAATGGAAGGAAGCCCGCCAGCAGGTTAAAGACTTTCATCACCGGCTGTGCACGCTGCGCGTACTCGACCCCGCTTGCGGCAGTGTGACCTTGCCCCTGAATTGAGCAGTTCTTAGCCCCCGATTTATGCAGCCTTTTTA
>ERZ724517.456-NODE-456-length-24840-cov-7.254146_pt1 | contig 24840 bp, 17 predicted proteins | sample MGYA00376050_ERZ724517 | MGnify/ENA primary metagenome ERZ724517 (study PRJEB28724, sample SAMN07190886) | activated sludge metagenome | isolation source: activated sludge of sewage treatment plant in Hong Hong | place: USA: Christiansburg, Virginia | collected... | reverse complement strand
TTGAAGATGGTGGCCCGGCTGATTGGCGCACGCAGCGCCTTGGGCAGCGAACGCCAGGTGTTTCTGGTGTCCATCGGCGGCTTTGACCTGCACGACAACCTGATTTCCGACCACCCGGGCTTGCTTGGCGATGTCAGCGACGCACTGGCCGCCTTTTACAACGCGACCGTCGAACTGGGGGTTGCCAGTCAGGTCACCGCCTTCACCGCCTCCGACTTCGGACGCACCCTCTCATCGAATGGCGACGGGTCGGACCACGGTTGGGGCAGCCACCACTTTGTGGTGGGCGGTGCAGTGAAGGGGCGGGCGTTTTTCGGTGCAGCGCCCCCGGTGAGTGTGGGCAACACCAGTGCACCCGAGGACCAGTGGCATGTGGGGCAGGGGCGTTTGTTGCCCAGCACATCGGTCGACCAATATGCGGCCACCCTGGCACGCTGGTTTGGAGTGGCAGACACCGAGTTGGGCGGCATTCTGCCAAACCTCAAGCACTTCGGAGTCGCCGCCGGTCGGCCCGACTATCCGATTAATCTCGGTTTTATGGTGTGAAAGAAAAACCGTTGGCCCGGCGGCAGCGCTGAATGTCACAGGCCGTTGGCATGGTGGCGCGGTACTCGGTGTAGCGGCTCAATTCTGCGGGATCGCGCACCATGCATCGGTCGCCCTTGCCATTGTCATAGTCGGGTGGTTGTGATGGAAACGTTGGACATTTGGGGCCAGCTGATGCAGGGTTTTGCCACGGCGGGCACGCCGGTCAACCTGCTGTGGGCATTTGTGGGCTGTGCCTTGGGTACGGCGGTTGGCGTGTTGCCCGGTATCGGTCCGGCGACGGCCGTGGCCATGCTGCTGCCCATCACCACGCAGGTGGAAGCTACGGCCTCGATGATTTTCTTTGCCGGCATTTACTACGGTGCCATGTACGGTGGCTCCACCACGTCCATCCTGCTCAACACGCCGGGTGAAACCGCCACCATGGTCACTGCCATGGAGGGCAACAAGATGGCCAAGAGCGGCCGCGCCGGCGCGGCGCTGGCCACAGCGGCGATTGGTTCCTTTGTGGCAGGCTCCATTGCGACCGTGATCGTGACGCTGTTCGCGCCGGTAGTGGCCGAATTTGCCGTCAAGCTGGGCCCGCCGGAATATTTCATGCTGATGCTACTGGCCTTTACCACCGTGAGCGCAGTGCTGGGCCAGAGCACGGTGCGCGGGCTGACCGCCCTGTTTGTCGGCCTGGCTGCCGGGCTGGTGGGCATGGACCAGATCACCGGTCAGGTGCGCTACACCGGCGGTGTGCCAGAACTGATGGATGGTGTGGAAATTGTGCTGGTGGCGGTGGGTCTGTTTGCCGTGGCCGAGGCCATGCACGCGGTGCTGTTTGAAGGCAAGACCGTGGACAGCGAGAACCGCATGAGCCGGGTGACGATGACGGTCAGCGACTGGAAGCGCTCCATCCCGGCCTGGCTGCGCGGCACTGCCATTGGCGCGCCGTTTGGCTGTATTCCGGCCGGTGGCACCGAGATTCCGACCTTCCTGAGCTATGCCACCGAGAAGAAGCTGGCCAGTGGCGAGCGCCAGGCCGAATTCGGCACCAAGGGTGCGATTGAAGGCGTGGCCGGCCCCGAGGCTGCCAACAACGCCACAGTGACCACCGCGTTGATTCCGCTGTTGACCCTGGGCATCCCCACCTCCAACACCACGGCCATCTTGCTCGGCGCGTTCCAGAACTACGGCATCCAGCCCGGCCCGCAGCTCTTCACCACATCGTCCAGTCTGGTGTGGGCGCTGATAGCCTCGCTCTACATCGGAAACGTGATGCTGCTGGTGCTCAACTTGCCCATGGTGGGCCTGTGGGTGAAGCTTCTCAAGGTGCCCAAGCCCCAGCTCTACGCCGGCATCCTGATCTTTGCCACGGTGGGAGCCTACGGCATGCGCCAGAGCGCGTTTGACTTGTTCCTGCTGTATGGCATTGGCCTGGTGGGGCTGGTGATGCGGCGCTTCAACTTTCCCACCGCGCCGGTGCTGGTGGGCATGATCCTGGGGCCTTTGGCCGAGGCGCAACTGCGCAACGCGATCTCGATTGGCGAGGGCAGTGCGCTGATCTTCTTGCAGCGCCCCATGTCGCTGGCGATCCTGATCGTGGTGGTTGCGGTGTTGCTGGTGCCGCGCATCGTCAAGTGGTTCTCGCCGGGCAACGATCCATGAAATTCTTGTCACGTTTCGACGTTGTCGCGCTGGGCACCGCACTACTGGTGGCTGCCGGCATGGCCTATCACCTGTCGAGCAAGATGGCACCGCAGATATTGACGGCCCCGCTGCCTGAAGTGTCGATCAATGGGCCGGTTTTGGACGCTTCGACCGGCTTGCCGTTGCGCTCCACTTCAGTGGTTGCCGTATTTGCCGGCGGCTGTTTCTGGGGGGTTCAGTCGGTGTTTCAGCACACCCAAGGGGTGGTAAACGCGGTCTCCGGCTATGCAGGGGGCCCGGCCAGCACGGCCAACTACACGGATGTCAGAACCGGTTCCACCGGGCATGCAGAGGCCGTGGAGGTCACCTTTGATCCCTCCGTTGTCAGCTATTCACAACTCCTGCAAATCTTCTTTAGCGTGGCCCACGATCCCTCGCAACTCAATGCCCAGTACCCCGACGAAGGGCCTCAGTACCGCTCCGTCGTGTTTTACAGCGATGCCTATCAGCGTGAGCTGGTCCAGCGCTACATTGCACAGATCGACGCCACCGGGGTTTTCAAAAAACCTGTCGTGACAGAAATAAGGGCGCTGGATGACAACGGGTTCCACCCCGCTGAACGCTTGCACCAGAACTTCGTCGCGCTCTACCCGGGCAATGCCTACGTCGCGCAGTTTGATGCCCCAAAGCTGGAGCGATTCAAGGGGTTCCTGCCGGCATTGCACCGGGATAGGCCGACTCTTGTGTCGTAGAGCGTGCGAGCACAGGTTCATCGCTTGACGGCGTCTCCCCCCCGCCTCACACATCGATCGCCGCAGCCGACCCTGCCTGTGTTCTCAACTCAAATTTCTGGATCTTCCCGGTGCTGGTCTTGGGCAGTTCGCCAAACACCACAGCGCGCGGCACCTTGAAGCCGGCAAGGTGCTTCTTGCAATGCGCCACGATGTCTTCGGGCGTGGCCGTGGCGCCAGCCTTGAGTTCAACGAAGGCGCAGGGGGTTTCTCCCCAGCGGGCGTCGGGCTTGGCGACCACGGCGGCGACCAGCACGTCGGGGTGGCGGTAGAGCACGTCCTCGACCTCGATGGAAGAGATGTTCTCGCCACCCGAAATGATGATGTCCTTGCTGCGGTCCTTGATCTTGAAATAGCCGTCCGGGTATTGCACGGCCAGATCGCCACTGTGGAACCAGCCGCCAGCGAAGGCTTCTGCGGTCGCCGCCGGGTTCTTCAGGTAACCCTTCATGGTGATGTTGCCCTTGAACATGATCTCGCCCATGGTTTCCCCATCCTGCGGCACGGGCTGCATCGTTTTGGGGTTCAGCACGCGCACATCGCGCTGCAGGTGGTAGCGCACGCCCTGGCGGGCGTTGAGGCGGGCGCGCTCGCCGATGTCCAACTGGTCCCAGGCGTCGTGTTTGGCGCAGACCGTGGCGGGGCCATAGACCTCCGTCAGGCCGTAGACGTGGGTCAAGTCGAAGCCCATCGCTTCCATGCCTTCGATCATCGAGGCCGGTGGCGCGGCGCCCGCCACCATCGCCTTGACGCCGGCGGGCACACCCTCCTTCATGGCGGCGGGCGCATTCACCAGCAACCCGTGCACGATCGGCGCGCCGCAGTAATGTGTGACGCCGTGTTTGCGGATGGCGTCGAAGATCGCCTGCGCTTCCACGCGGCGCAGGCAGACGTTGACGCCGGCGCGCGCGGCGATGGTCCACGGGAAGCACCAGCCGTTGCAGTGGAACATCGGCAGCGTCCACAGGTACACGGCGTGCTTGGGCAGATCCCACTCCAGGATGTTCGAGATGGCGTTGGTGGCGGCGCCGCGGTGGTGGTAAACCACGCCCTTGGGGTTGCCGGTGGTGCCGCTGGTGTAGTTCAGCGCGATCGCATCCCACTCGTCGGCGGGCAGACTCCAGGCGAAGTGCGGGTCACCGCTAGCCACGAAAGCGTCATAGGTGGTGCTGCCGATGCGCTCGGTCAGCCCGGTGAACAACGCATCCTCCACGTCAATCACCAGCAGCGGCGTTTTGGACTGCCGCAGGGCCAGCGCTTTCTTCAGGGTACCGGCAAACTCGGGGTCGACGATCACGACTTTGGCCTCGCCATGGTCGAGCATGAAGGCAATGGCTTCCGGGTCCAGCCGGGTGTTGAGTGCATTGAGCACCGCGCCGGCCATGGGCACGCCGAAATGCGCCTCGACCATCGGCGGCGTGTTGGGCAGCATGACGGCCACGGTGTCGTTCTTGCCAATGCCGGCGCGTGTGAGGGCGCTGGCCAACTGGAGGCAGCGGGCGTAGGTCTGCCCCCAGGTCTGGCGCAGCGTGCCATGCACGACCGCCAGTCGGTCGGGGTAGACCTCGGCCGTGCGCTCGATGAAACCCAGTGGCGAGATGGGGGTGAAATTGGCCTGGTTGCGCGGCAGGTTCTGGTCAAAGATGCTGGTCATGCGGGTCTCCTGTAATGGCGTGAACCGGCACATTACAGCAATACGGCCTGCCCGTGCCGACGTCGTTGGAACCTGATCACAGGGTGCTGCGCCAGGAGGTGGTCCATTCGGTGAGTGCGGCAGTGATGGAGTCGCGCGGGTTGCCGGGCAAACCCAGAGCGTGGGCGGCGTGCCCCAAGGCTGCCAGGGCCGCCTGCGGCGTAGACGTGTCCAGCGCCAGAGCACCATTCTGTTTGGAAAGTTTTTCACCGTTGGCGCCGAGCACCAGGGGTGTGTGCAGGTACTGCGGTGTGGGCAGACCCAACCCACGCTGCAGCAACACCTGGCGTGCGGTGTTGTCGGCCAGGTCCATTCCGCGCACCACATGGGTGATGCCCTGCGCCGCATCATCCACCACCACGGCCAATTGGTAGGTAAAACAGCCGTCGGCACGCTTCAACACAAAGTCTCCGACCTCGGTGGTCACGTTCTGATGGTGTTCACCTATTCGGCGGTCGTGCCATTGGATGGTTTGCTCTGCTATTGAATAAGGAGCGGAGTCTCCATATTCCACGTGGGCAGGAGGCCTATTTCCCATAAAAATATCGGTACGAAGCCGCCACGCGCAAGGGGTGCTTGTGTCTTCGGCGGACATCAGACAGGTTGCTGGGTCGTTAAGTACCGGTCGGCAGGTTCCAGGGTAGACCAGTTCACCGTGGCGCGTTCGGACCAGCCCCAGCATCGCCAGGCGGGTGCTGATGTCCTTGCGTGTGCATCGGCAGGGGTAGACCAGCCGTTGTTCGGATAATTGCCGCAGGGCTTGCTGATAGAGCGAAGTACGTCCAGACTGCAAGGTCGGAGTCTCATCCGCTTGCAAGCCGCAGGCGCTGAGTTGCTGCAGGATGTGCCCGGCTGCGCCGACCACGGTGCGCGGTGTGTCCACGTCTTCAATGCGCACCAGCCAGGTTCCGTTGTGTGCCCGCGCGTCCAGCCAGCTCGCCAGCGCGGCCACCAAAGAGCCGGCATGCAGGGGGCCGGTCGGCGACGGCGCAAAACGGCCTCTGTAGCGAACATGGGGACTCATGGTTTAATCAGCTTGGCTGCGTCACGGATTCGCGGGTGCCAGCGTGCTGCGCAGTGACGCAGCTTGGGGGTCACGCCATCGAAAGCGCGAGTTCCAGACCGGAAACAAAAGCATCCTCCACCCGGTGTCCCAGGCACCAGTCACCACACAGGCCCAGACCGGCTTTGGCATCCCAGAGGTGCGAGGTACCCAGGGCCTTGTCGGTCTTGGCATAGAGCCAGCGTTTGGTGTCGGTATGGGCCGGTTGGGCGCGTATGCCTGTGACTTCCGCAAAGGCTTTGATCAGCTTGGCCTGTACACGCTTGGGATCGTCATTCAAGTGCTCCTGAGACCACGCGGCGCTGGCCTGCACGGTCCAGCGTTCAATGGCACCGCGCCCCGGTTTGCTGGATTCGCGCGTCAGCCAGGCAATGCGGTGGTGGGTGCTGCGGGCAGCGTTCCACTGCGGCCCCAGCGTCGAAAAACTGGGTTGCATGGCCTGTGGATAGGCCAACATCAGGGTCCAGCAGGGCGCAACCGTGACGGCACTGATTTTCTTGAGTAGTGGTGCCCCCTTGGGCGTGGTCTGCAACAGCTCCTGCGCCTGTACCGACGGCACGGCCAAGACCACAGCGTCAAAACCTCCGTACACATGGGTGCTGTCGCCGTCACCCACCGTGCGCAACTGCCAGTGGGCTCTGTTGAGGGCGTCCGGTTCAATTTGCATGACCCGGGTGTTCAGTTCCAGGCCGTCTGCATCAGCCAGCGGCTGGGCCCAACGGCGAATCAGCGTATTCATGCCCGGCACCGGAACCCAATGGGGCTCACGCGCCGGCAGTCCGGCGGCGGCCACGCGGCCATGGGCATCGAGCACCTGCACGGTGTTGGCACTCCAGGCCTTGCAGACATTGGGCGTGGTCTGCAGTGCTTGCACAAACCGCGGGTCACGCACGGTGAAATACTGCGCTCCGGTGTCAAAGGTTCCAAATGCGCTGTTACGCGTCGCCATACGGCCACCCACCGTGTGGCTCTTTTCGAACACCATGACCCTGTGTCCGGCTTGCACCAGGGTGCGTGCGCAGGTGATGGCGGCCATTCCCGCACCTACGATGGCAATCTGTCGGGAAGCGGTCATGGGGGTGTCTCCAGAAGTTGAATTGTTGGTGCCAGTTTAAACGGGTGGCGGTGCGCGCCTCCGAAGCATTACATCCGTGCTCAAAAATGGGCCCGGTGCTGTTCGAGCAAAGCGGCCCGGGTTGTCTCGCTTTCCAGTTGCTTCAGCCACCACTGCAAGGCCCGTCCTTTTGTTTCGGTTTTGCCTCGCCAGGCGTAATGAATGGAAACCTGGCGCGGGGATCGATCCGTCTTCTTGACGACCAGGCGGCCAGCTTCAATGTGGGCGCTGGCCATACACAGTGGCAGGTTGCCACCCGCCAGGCCTCTTAGTTGGGCTTCCAGTTTGTCACGCATGCTGCCCACCGTGAACACGTCCTGGCCGCTGAGCAGCCCAAAAGTCAGGGCACGGCCGCGTTGCACCGAGTCTGCCACTGCCACCGCGCGGTGCTGCTGAATATCGGCATCCGTCAAGGGATCTGGCGCCTTGGCCAATGGGTGGTGGGGTGCAACCGCGTAGACAAACGTTATGCTGCCCATGGGTCTGCTGTGGACATCGGTATTGCTGGATCCATCAGGCGTGACACCGATGGCAAGGTCGGCCTGTCCGGATGTCAGGGCCTCCAGCGTGCCCGACAAGGTTTCGTCGCGCAGTCGAATGCGGGTTGGCGGGCGCAGTGAAAAAAAACTCTCGCACAACTCCATGACGGTCGTTTTGGAGATGATGGTGTCGAGCGCGATGGTGAGCTCAGGCTCCCAACCGGTGGCGACGCGTTTGACCCGGTTGGCGACCGCATCAATGTCATTGAGCAGACGTGAACCTTCACGCAGCAGTTCGGCCCCGGCTTCGGTCAGTTTGGCCTGGCGGGAACTGCGGTCATACAGCAAAACGTCCAGGGCGTCTTCAATCTGGCGTACCCGGTAGGTGAGGGCGCTGGGTACCATGCCCATGGCACGGGCCGCGGCGGCAAAACTGCCCGCAGCCGCAATGGTCTCCAGCATGGCCAATGCGTCGGGGGTTAATACATCGCGTGCAGTTTGCATGGAATGGTGTCTTAAACTGAAATTATTTGAATGATGCCATCAATCACCGTGGATGGAAATGGACCGTGCCGGCCCTAAAGTTTGAGTATCACCCGGCGTCTTATTGCGCCAGGTCTCACGGGCGGACCCCGAACAACAAGGAGATTGTTATGTTGACCCTGCGCAAATCAGCAGATCGCGGTTATGCCGACCACGGTTGGCTCAAGTCCTTCCACAGTTTTTCGTTTGCCGGTTATTACGACTCTGCGCACATGGGCTGGGGCAACTTGCGGGTCATCAATGAAGACCGCATCGCGCCCGGTACGGGGTTTGGCACCCATGGCCACCGCGATATGGAAATCATCAGTTATGTGATTTCCGGTGAGCTGGCGCACAAAGACAGCATGGGCAACATCAAAGGCATCCCGCCGGGTGATGTGCAGCGCATGAGTGCCGGGCGCGGCGTGCAGCACAGCGAGTTCAACCATGCACCCGACCAGACCACGCACTTTTTTCAAATCTGGATCGAGCCCAACGTGAAGGGTATCGCTCCCAGCTATGACCAAAAGACCGTGCCGACCGAGCAAAAGCAGGGCGTGTTGCGCCTGGTGGCGTCACCGGATGGCGCACAAGACTCGGTGCTGATCCATGCCGATGCCCGCATGTACAGCGGTCTTATGGACGCCGCACAGACTGCCAGCTTGGCGCTGGACCCTGCCCGCAAGGCCTATGTGCATCTGGTACGGGGTGCGATTGCGGTCAATGGGGTAGTGTTGTCCGCAGGTGACGCGGCCTTGCTGGCGCAGGAAGACACATTGCGACTGGACCAGGCCACGGGCGCGGAAGTGCTGGTTTTTGATCTGAGCGCCTGATTTCAGTTTTTTTGTATCAATCTTTTCAAAAGGTATCGAGATGGCAAAGGTAGTCGTTGTTTTTCATTCGGGTTATGGGCACACACAGCGCCTGGCCCAATCCGTGGCCCAAGGCGCTGGGGCCGAGTTGCTGGCGATTGATGCCGACGGAAACCTTCCCGCCGGTGGCTGGGAAACGCTGGCCGCAGCCGACGCTATTATTTTCGGCTCACCCACCTATATGGGCAGCGTGAGCTGGCAGTTCAAAAAGTTTGCCGATGCCAGCAGCAAGCCCTGGTACACCCAGGAGTGGAAAGACAAGATCTTTGGCGGCTTCACTGCCAGTGCCAACGTCAATGGAGACAAGCATTCCACACTGCACTACTTCATGACCCTGGCCATGCAGCACGGCGGCATCTGGGTAGGCACTGGCCACAATTACAACAACACCAAGGCCTCGCAACGCAGCGATGTGAACTACCTGGCGTCCAGCGCCGGTCCGATGGCGCAAACGCCCGGAGATGCGAGCGGTGAAGAGATGAACGCGGGTGACCTGGAGACCGGGCGCTTGTTTGGTGCTCGTATTGCCCTTCTGGCGGGAAACAAGTAGCGAAATATGCCGCTAGCCCTCGAGAAATATACGTAAGAAGCTATAAAAATAGGAGCAAACTGTGCTCCTGTTTTTTTGCTGCGAAGTCGCACGGAGCCTGGACGGCAGAATATTCTGCTCCGTGTCCCCCGCCCGCTACGCGGGCTCCTCCTTGACCTGCGCAGAACACTCCGCCGCCCAGGCTCCTTATCCGTTCGCCTTACCCGTTCACTGCCTCGGGGTTCGGGGTCAAGTGGGCATCTACCGCCCGCCGCTCGTCAAATACGAAACAGCTGCCTTGGTAATGTGACCCATCGGTTTCTTCAAAGTATTTGAGGATGCCGCCTTCCAGCTGGTAAACATGGTTCAACCCCATTTCCTGCATCAGGATGGCGGCCTTTTCGCAGCGAATGCCTCCGGTACAAAAACTGACCACGGTTTTGCCTTCCAGCTCGGCCTTGTGGTCCAGCACGGCCTGCGGGAATTCAGTGAACTTGGTGATGCGCCAGTCGATCGCACCCGCGAAGGTGCCCGCGTCCACCTCAAAGTCATTGCGCGTGTCCAGTGTGACCACGGGGCGGCCTTCGTCGTCGTGGCCCTGGTCCAGCCAGCGCTTTACCGTGGCCGTTGGTACGGCGGGTGCGCGGCCTTCTGCCGGGCGTATGGTGGGGTGGTTCATGCGAATGATTTCGCCTTTAACCTTGACCAGCATCTTTCTGAACGGTTGCGTGTCCGACCAGCTTTCTTTGGGCGCAATGTCGGCAAACCGTGCATCTTGGTGCAACTGGGCCATGAATTCATGCACGTCGCAGGCAGGCCCCGCCAGAAACAGGTTAATGCCTTCCTCGGCCAGCAAAATGGTGCCTTTGAGCGAGAGTTCTACCGCTATTGCCAACAGGCGCTCGCGTAACACCGTTGCGTCGGGCAAGGGGACAAATTTGTAAGCGGAGATGTTCAGGACGGCGTTCATGGCCGGCGATTTTACGGGGCAGCGCCCCGCGCAGCGGCGGAGCGTGGGGGCCATGGCCAACCTACAATCCCCGGATGTTTGTACACCTGCGCCTGCACACCGAATTTTCCGTCGTGGACGGAACCAACCGTATCGATGATGTTGTAGCCGCGGCGGTGGCCGATGGCCAGCCCGCTTTAGCCATCACCGACCTGAGCAACCTGTTTGGCGCCATCAAGTTTTACAAACAGGCACGCGCCAAGGGCACCAAACCCATCATCGGGGTCGAAATATTTCTGGAAGGCCTGGGCGGCGACGCCACTGCGCTGTCGCGCATGGTGCTGCTGGTGCAAAACAAGCAGGGTTATCTGAACCTGTCGGAGTTGCTGGCGCGTGGCTACACCCAAAACATTGTCAAAAACCAGGCCGTCATCAAGCTGGCGTGGTTGCAGGAGTTGAACGAGGGCTTGATTGCACTCTCAGGCGCACAGGCCGGGCCGGTGGGCCAAGCCTTGGTGCAGGGTGATGAAGCTCGCGCACGAGAATTGGCGCTGCAACTGGGCGGCGTATTCCCCCACCGTTTTTATCTGGAACTGCAGCGTGCCGGCCGTACCGATGACGAAGCCCAAGTGATTGCCGCCGTGCAACTGGCGGCCCGCATCCATCTGCCCGTGGTCGCCACCCACCCGGTGCAATTCACCACGCCCGATGACTTTGAAGCCCACGAGGCACGCGTCTGCATTGCAGATGGCGAGATTCTGGGCAATGCCAAGCGTGTTCGCAAGTTCACACGTGAGCAGTATTTCAAGTCCACCGAGCAGATGGAAGCGCTGTTCGCCGATATTCCATCGGCCTTGGCCAACACGCTGGAAATTGCCAAGCGCTGCAGCCTGACCTTGGTGCTGGGCAAAAACTATTTGCCGGAATTTCCCACGCCGCTGGTCAACGGCCAGCGCATGACGCCGGATGAGTATTTTCGTTACGCGTCCCACGAAGGTTTGAAGGAGCGCATGGCGCACCTGTACCCGGTGGAAGCCGAACGCAATGCCCAGATGCCCGCTTACGTGGAGCGCCTGGAGTTCGAGATTGGCACCATTTTGAAGATGGGCTTCCCCGGCTACTTTTTGATCGTGGGCGACTTCATCAACTGGGCCAAGAACAACGGCTGCCCGGTGGGGCCGGGGCGCGGCTCCGGTGCCGGTTCGCTGGTGGCCTATGCGCTGAAGATCACCGATCTGGACCCGATCCGCTACAAGCTGCTGTTTGAGCGATTCTTGAATCCCGAGCGGGTTTCCATGCCCGACTTCGACATCGACTTCTGCCAGACCAACCGCAACCTGGTCATCGATTACGTCAAGGCCAAATACGGCAAGGACGCCGTGAGCCAGATTGCCACCTTCGGCACCATGGCCGCGCGCGGCGTGGTGCGCGACGTAGGCCGGGTGCTGGACATGAGCTACACGTTCTGCGACGGCATCAGCAAGCTCATCCCCAACAAGCCGGGCACCAACGTCACTTTGCAACTGCCACCCACCGACGGAAAAAAGAGCGACAAGTACGTATATGCGTCGGAAGCCGAGCCCATACTGGCCGAGCGCGAGGCCAAGGAAGAAGATGTCAAGACCCTGCTGGAACTGGCCCGCAAACTGGAGGGCATGACGCGCAACATCGGCATGCACGCCGGGGGCGTGCTGATCGCACCGGGCAAGCTGACCGACTTTTGCCCGCTGTACCAGCAGCCCGGCAGCGAGTCGGCGGTCAGCCAGTATGACAAGGACGATGTGGAGGCCATTGGCCTGGTGAAGTTCGACTTTTTGGGCCTGGCCACGCTGACCATTCTGGAAATCGCGCGCGAGTTCATCATCAAGCGCCACCCGGGTCAGGAGAGTTTTGCGTATGAGAACCTGCCGCTGGACGATGCCAAGGTTTACAAGCTGTTCTCGGATGGAAAGACCGAAGCGGTGTTCCAGTTTGAAAGTACCGGCATGCAGCGCATGCTCAAGGACGCCAAGCCGTCGCGCCTGGAAGACCTGATTGCGCTGAATGCGCTGTACCGCCCGGGTCCCATGGACCTGATTCCCAGCTTCGTGGCGCGCAAGCATGGGCGCGAAGAAATCGAGTACCCGCATCCGCTGGTGGCCGAGATGCTGAGCGAGACCTACGGCATCATGGTCTACCAGGAGCAGGTGATGCAGACCGCGCAGATCCTGGGCGGCTACTCGCTGGGCGGCGCCGACATGCTGCGCCGGGCCATGGGCAAGAAGAAGGCTGAGGAGATGGCCGAACACCGTGCCATCTTCCGCGCCGGGGCCGCCAAGAACGACATCAGCGAAGCCAAGGCCGACGAAGTTTTTGACTTGATGGAGAAGTTTGCAGGCTACGGCTTCAACAAGTCGCACGCCGCTGCTTACTCGCTGCTGGCCTACCACACCGGCTGGATCAAGGTGCATTACACGGCCGAGTTCTTCTGCGCCAATATGACGGTGGAAATGGATGACACCGACAAGTTGAAGGTCTTGTTTGAAGACGCCGAGAAGATGGGCCTAAGTTTTGAGCCACCCAATATCAACCGCGGTCGCCATCGGTTTGAACCCATTTCCAACAAGGAAATTCGCTACGGCCTGGGCGCCATCAAGGGCACGGGCCAGCAGGCCATTGACGCCATCGTGGCGGCCCGCGAAGGCAAGGGCCCTACCGGTGAAGCAGGCCCATTCACCAGCCTGTTTGACTTTGCCCGCCGTGTGGACCGCAGCCGCTTGAACAAGCGCTGCGTGGACGCTTTGATCAAGGCCGGCGCCTTTGACACGCTGCAGCTGAACCGCGCGTCGCTGTCGGCGTCCATTGACCGGGCCTTTGACTTTGCAGCAGCCAGCGCGGCCAACGCCAACCAGCATGGCCTGTTCGACATGGGCGGTGAGGATGACCATGGCTCCAGCACCCAGGAGCCGGACCTGGTGGAGGCCATGCCCTGGGGCATCAAGGAGCGGCTGACCTATGAAAAGACGGCGGTCGGTTTCTACCTGTCCGGCCACTTGTTTGACGAGGTCACGCTGGAAGTGCGCCGCTTTGCCAAACGCCCGATAGAAGAGCTGATCGACACCCGCGAGCCGCAGTTGCTGGCCGGCATCGTCACCGACTTCCGCGTCATCAACGGCCAGCGTGGCAAGTTGGCGCTGTTCAAGCTGGACGACAAGTCCGCGATGATCGACGCGCGGGCCGAGGAAGAGCTGATCAACGCCAATAAGCATTTGTTCAAGGACGACGAGCTCATCATCGTCATGGGCAAGGTGCGCGATGACCGCTTCTCGGGTGGCAAGCAGCTCACCATCACCCAGGTGTGGGACCTGGAGCAGGCGCGCTGCCGCTTTGGCAAATACCTGCGGGTGGCGGTGAATGCCGCGGCAAACGCTGCGGGCAATGGCGGCACGCCGGATGTGAAAAAACTCTTGCACGAGTTCCCGGCCAAGCGTGAGCAGACCGAGCAGGGTGAACTGGTGCGCGGTCTGGCCGTGCGCTTTGCGGTACAGCTGGGTGTGGACCAGGAAATAGCGGGTTGCAAGGGCGCGGAGTTTGATTTGCACCTGGATGACACCGCGCGTTTTTACCCCAGCGACGCGGCGTTGGCGGGTTGGCGGGCGCAGGCAAACCAGGGCAAGGCGGTGATCGCCTACGAATAGCAGCCGCGCTTTCGCGCTGCGCGGGTTTCTTCCCCCCGAGGGGAAAACCAGCAAAGGGGTACGGGCCCGGTAGTTGACAGGGATTCTCGTTTGAATTAAATTACTAACCAATTGGTCATTAATTAAATCCCGATACCCCCTAACCCTCTCAGGTAGTCCCGTCATGCCCCCTAAACCCCTTTCTTTTCCGTTGGCTCTGGTTGCCGCTTCCTTGTTGCTCAGCGCCTGTTCCAAGCCGGTCCCCCCGGAAGAGCCTATTCGGGCCGTCAAAGTCATGACCGTGGGGGTCGACTCCATGCGCTCCGGCGCAGAGTTTGCGGGCGAAGTGAGGGCACGTGTCGAGTCCCGCCTGGGGTTCCGGGTCGGTGGAAAGATCGTGCGGCGTCAGGCGGAATTGGGCCAGCGCGTGAAGGCCGGAGACGTGCTGGCGCAACTGGATCCCCAGGATTACCAATTGGCGGCTGCGGCGGCCAAGGCCCAGGTGAGCGCAGCCCAGACCAACCGCGACCTGGCAGCGGCCGATTTCAAGCGCTACAAAGAGTTGCGGGATCAGAATTTCATCAGTGGCGCGGAGCTGGAGCGCCGTGATGCCAGCCTGAAGGCGGCCCAGGCACAGCTTGATCAGGCTAATGCGCAGGGCACGGCACAGGGCAATCAGGCGGCATACACCACCTTGGTGGCCGATGTGTCGGGCGTGGTAACGGCGGTCGAGGCCGAACCGGGGCAGGTGGTTGCAGCGGGAACTCCGGTTGTGCGCATTGCACAGGATGGGCCTCGGGATGCGGTTTTTTCGGTTCCGGAAGACAAGGTGGCCCAGATCACCGTGGGTTCGAGCGTGGATGTGCGGGCGTGGACTGCTACAGAAACCCTCAAGGGAGTGGTGCGTGAGGTGTCGGCCAGTGCCGATCCGGTCACGCGGACCTTCGCGGTCAAAGTGGCGTTGCCGTCCGCAGACGCTTTGAGCTTGGGCAAGACGGTGGCCGTTGTGCCGCATGCGTTTGACCGCAGCGGCGTACAGGTCATCAAGCTGCCCACCAGCGCTTTGCGCCAGGACGGCAAGTCCTCGGCCGTCTGGGTATTGGACAGTGCCAGCATGACCGTCAAACTGCAGCCCATCCAGATCGCAACGGCCGATGGCAATGACGTGGTAGTGGCCTCAGGCCTGCAGCCTGGCATGCAGGTGGTGTCGGCCGGCGTGCACGTACTGTCGCCCGGTCAGAAGGTCACGGTCTACAAGGAGAAATCGGCTGCAGCCCTCGTAAATACTGCACAAGACGCTATGAAGAACATAGCAACTGTTGCGCCGGGAGCCAGCGCTCCGGCCAGTGCAGCCGTTGCGAAGTGAGCGCGCAATGAAAGACCAACACATCCACCCTGAAAAAGGGTTCAACCTGTCACGCTGGGCGATTGACCATGCACCGCTGACACGCTTTCTGATGATTGTGCTGATGGTGCTGGGTACCAACGCATTTTTCCAGTTGGGGCAGGACGAAGACCCGCCGTTCACCTTCCGCTTGATGGTCGTACGCGCCTTCTGGCCGGGTGCCACGGCGCAGCAGATGGCCGAGCAGGTGGCCGACAAGGTGGAGCGCACCCTGCAGGAGGTGCCCAATGCCGACAAGATTCGCAGTTACTCCAAGCCGGGTGAGACCACCATCCTGTTTCAGGTCAAAGACTCGACCAGGGCCGCCGACGTGTCCAACATCTGGTACACGGTACGCAAGAAGGTCGGAGACATTCGGGGCTCCTTGCCCGTCGGTGTTCAGGGCCCCTTCTTCAATGACGAGTTTGGGGATGTTTTTGGCGTGATCTATGCGCTGGAGGCAGATGGATTCAGTGATGCCGAAGTGAAAACCTTCGCGGATTCCGTGCGGCAGACCCTGCTGCGCGTCACCGACGTCAACAAAGTGGAGTTGATGGGGGTACAGGACGAAAAGCTCTACATCGAAATCTCGCAGAAACGCCTGTCGCAACTGGGGCTGGATATGAACCAGGTGCTGGCGCAGCTAGGCCAACAAAATGCGGTTGAGAGTGCTGGCGCCATCCAGACGCCGCTGGATGTGGTCCAGGTGCGGGTGGCGGGTCAGTTTCAGGCGGTGGAGCAACTCAGCGCCATGCCGATCCGGGGCAGCTCGGGCAACCAGTTGCGCCTCGGTGATTTTGCCGAGATCAAGCGGGAATACGTAGACCCGCCAGCGGTGAAGGTGCGCCATCAGGGCAAACAGGTGATTGCCCTGGGTGTTTCCATGGCCAAGGGCGGTGACATCATTGCGCTGGGCAAGGCGCTGGCGGTTGCGACCCAAAAAATTGACGCGACGCTGCCTGCGGGCATCCACCTGGTTAAGGTGCAGGACCAGCCCGCCGCGGTGGCGAAGTCGGTCAACGAATTCATTGGTGTGCTGATCGAGGCCATTGCCATCGTGTTGACGGTGAGCTTTATCAGCCTGGGGCTGCACAAGCGCAGCGGCAGCACCCACTGGTACAACCGTTACTACGTCGACCTTCGCCCCGGCCTGGTCGTGGGGATCACGATCCCGCTGGTGATGGCGGTCACGTTTCTGGGCATGGGCTACTGGGGCATTGGCCTGCACAAGATATCGCTGGGCTCGCTGATCATTGCGCTGGGCCTGCTGGTGGACGACGCCATCATTGCGGTGGAGATGATGGTGCGCAAGATGGAGGAGGGCTGGGACAAGGTGCGTGCCGCCACCTTCGCCTATGAGATCACGGCCATGCCCATGCTGACGGGCACGTTGATCACGGCCGTGGGTTTTCTGCCCATCGGCATTGCCAAGTCGGCCACGGGTGAGTACACCTTTGCCATTTTTGGTGTGACCGTGCTGGCGCTGGTGTTGAGCTGGCTGGTGTCGGTGTATTTCGTGCCCTACATGGGTACGGTGATCCTGAAGGTCAAGCCGCATGGCGTGGGCGACGAACCCCATGAGTTGTTCGACACGCCGTTCTACAACACATTCCGCAAGACCGTGAACTGGTGTGTTGAGCACCGCTGGATAACCATCGGCATCATGCTGCTGAGTTTTGCCGCGGGTATTGCGGGCATGGGCCGTGTGCAGCAACAGTTCTTCCCGGATTCCGCGCGGCCCGAAATCCTGCTGGACGTCTGGTATCCGGAGGGCACATCGTTTGCCGCCAATGAATTGACCACCAAACGCGTGGAAGCCCGATTGCTGCAGGAGCCGGGAGTTGACACCGTGAGTACCTGGGTGGGCTCTGGTGTGCCGCGTTTCTACTTGCCGCTGGACAATATTTTCACGCAGAGCAATGTGTCGCAGTTCATCATCGTGCCCAAGGATCTGAAGCTGCGGGAGCCGTTGCGCATCAAGCTGCCGGCCCTGATTGCGCAGGAGTTTCCCGAAATACGGGCCCGGATCAAAATATTGCCCAATGGCCCTCCGGTTGCGTATCCCGTGCAGTTCCGGGTGGTAGGCCAGGACCCGGTGGTGCTGCGCGAACGCGCCGACGAGGTCAAGACGGTCATGCGCGCCAGCAGCAATACCCGCGGGGTCAACGATAACTGGAACGAATCCATCAAGTCGATCCGCCTGGACGTTGATCAGACCAAGGCCCGCGCGCTGGGTGTTTCCAGTCAGAGCATTGCCCAGGCGTCCAAGACCATGTTCGGCGGCACAACCGTGGGCCAATACCGCGAGGGTGACAAGCTGATCGACATCGTGCTGCGCCAACCGCAGGATGAGCGCAACACGATCACCGATGTTGCCAACGCCAACCTGCCAACCGCGAGCGGCAAATCGATTCCGCTGACACAAATTGCCACGCCGTCTTTTGCCTGGGAGCCCGGTGTGATGTGGCGCGACAACCGGGACTACGCCATCACGGTGCAGTCGGACATTGTGGAAGGCCTGCAAGGCGCCACGGTGACCGCTGAACTGCTGCCCGCGCTGCGTGCGCTGGAAGCAGGCTGGAAGAGCAAGGGTTTGCTGAACTACCGCATTGAGGTGGCTGGCGCAGTGGAAGAGAGCAGCAAGGGCTCAGCATCGATTGCCGCAGGCATACCGATCATGCTGTTCATCACCTTCACGCTGTTGATGCTCCAGTTGCACAGTTTCAGCCGCGCCATGCTGGTATTTCTGACAGGCCCGCTGGGCATCGCCGGTGTGGCCGCGGCCTTGCTGATGTCCGGGCGTCCGTTTGGCTTTGTGGCGTTGCTGGGCGTCATTGCACTGATGGGCATGATCCAGCGCAATTCGGTGATCCTGATCGACCAGATTGAGCAGGACCGGGCTGCCGGTGTGCCGGTGTGGGATGCAATTGTGGAGTCGGCAGTGCGGCGCCTCCGCCCCATCGTGTTGACCGCTGCGGCTGCCGTTCTGGCGATGATTCCGTTGTCGCGCTCGGTTTTTTGGGGACCAATGGCTGTCTCCATCATGGGTGGGCTGATTGTCGCCACGGTTTTGACCTTGCTGGCACTGCCGGCCATGTACGCCGCCTGGTTCCGGGTGAAGCGTGAAACACCGGCATTTTCCTGAGTTTTTCGTGCACAACCCGGCGCGGCGTCACATCTTTATGCTTCCGGCCTTAAAGTGGGGCGCCCGCTGCAGGTTAAAATAGCAGGTTGACCAATTTCAATTGGGTGGTCAGAGTCCGGCAGACAGCGTCTGCAAGAGACGATTGACCGCCCATTTTGTTTTTTTGCGCGGGTGGCGAAATTGGTAGACGCACCAGGTTTAGGTCCTGACGCTGGCAACAGTGTGGGGGTTCGAGTCCCCCCCCGCGCACCACTTTGAATATCAGATTAGTTAGTTTAGGAGATCGACCATGGCCGTTACTGTAGAAACTCTGGACAAGCTGGAGCGAAAGATCACGCTGACTCTGCCCGTCGGCGTCATCCAGACTGAAGTGGATTCGCGCCTGCGCAAGCTGGCCCGCACCGTCAAGATGGACGGTTTTCGTCCCGGTAAAGTTCCCATGAACGTGGTGGCACAGCGCTATGGCTATTCTGTGCACTATGAAGTGATGAACGACAAGGTGGGCCAGGCCTTTGCTGCTGCGGCCAACGAGGCCGCGCTGCGTGTCGCCGGTCAGCCCCGCATCACGGAGAGCCAGGCGTCCCCCGAGGGTGAGATGGCATTTGATGCGATTTTTGAGGTCTATCCGGAAGTCAAGATTGGTGATCTGGCCAGCGCAGAGGTGGAAAAAGTCAGCGCTGAAGTCACCGACGCCGCGATCGACAAGACCGTTGAAATCTTGCGCAAACAGCGCCGTACCTTTGCACTCCGCGCCAAGGACGCCCCTGCACAGGACACCGACCGCGTAATGGTGGATTTTGAAGGCAAGATCGATGGCGAACCCTTTGCGGGTGGCAAGGCAGAAGACTACCAGTTCATCGTCGGCGATGGCCAGATGCTCAAGGAATTCGAAGAAGCGGTGCGCGGCATGAAGCTGGGTGAAAGCAAGACCTTTCAGCTGGCGTTCCCCGCTGACTACCATGGCCAGGATGTGGCTGGCAAGACCGCTGACTTCATGGTCACCGTGAAGAAAATCGAAGCGGCCCATTTGCCCGAGGTGGACGGCGCCTTGGCCAAGTCACTGGGCATTGCTGATGCATCCGTCGAAGGCTTGCGCGGGGATATCCGCAAGAACCTGGAACGCGAAGTGAAGCACCGTTTGCTGTCGCGCAACAAGCAAGTCGCCATGGACGCCTTGGTATCCAAGGCTGAGCTCGACTTGCCGAAATCCAGCGTGCAGTCCGAGCTGGAGCGCATGATTGAAAGCGCCCGTGCGGACCTGAAGCAACGTGGCGTCAAGGATGCCGACAAGGCACCCATCCCCGATGACATCTTCCGTCCGCAGGCTGAGCGCCGTGTGCGCCTGGGCCTGGTGGTGGCGGAGTTGGTTCGCGCCAACGCCCTGCACGCCAAACCGGAACAAATCAAGAGCCATATCGACGAGCTGGCTGCCAGCTACGAAAAACCGGCGGACGTGGTGCGCTGGTATTACGGTGACAACCGCCGCATGGCCGAGGTGGAAGGCGTCGTGATTGAGAACAACGTGACGGAGTTCATTTTGTCCACCGCCAAGGTAAGCGAAAAGGCCATTTCGTTTGACGAGCTGATGGCCCAGAACTGAGTGCGGATTCGCTGAATCAGCGAAAAGGTTCTTTGCACGTGGGGCTTGTACAGGGCTTGTAGTTCTGTAAGCAAGCCCCATTTGCATTCAGGGTTTGGTTTTTCGTTACAGTCTGTACTGTTTTTTGGAGACGCTATGAATGTGAAATATGGTGCGATAGGCGGCATGGAAACGCAAGGTTTGGGCATGGTCCCCATGGTGATCGAGCAATCGGGCAGAGGCGAGCGCTCGTACGATATTTACTCGCGGCTGCTCAAGGAGCGTGTTATTTTCCTGGTGGGCCCGGTCAATGACCAGGTCGCCAATCTGGTTGTCGCCCAATTGTTGTTCCTGGAAAGTGAAAATCCTGACAAGGATATTTCTTTCTATATCAACTCACCTGGTGGTTCGGTCAGTGCGGGCATGGCGATTTTCGACACCATGAATTTCGTCAAACCGGAAGTGTCGACACTGTGCATTGGCATGGCGGCCAGCATGGGCGCGTTCCTGCTGGCGGCAGGTGCGAAGGGCAAGCGGTTTTCCCTGCCGAATTCCAAAGTGATGATCCACCAACCGTCCGGTGGCAGCCAGGGGCAAGCCACTGAAATCGAGATCCAAGCCCGTGAAATCCTGAAAACCCGTGAACAGCTCAACAAGATCCTGGCTGAGCGCACGGGGCAGTCGCTGGAGCGCATTGCGCGAGACACCGAGCGCGACTATTACATGTCGGCCGACGAGTGCAAAGACTATGGACTGATTGACCAGGTGATTTCCAAACGCGCCTGATCGCGTCCACCGTTCACCCGGCGGTGCCTTGCGGCGATGCAGGCGCCGTTTTTTTTATTTGAGTATCATTCGGACATCTTCCGAAAAGGCGAGCGTCACATGGCCGAGAAAAAAGGCTCTTCCAGCGAAAAAACCCTGTATTGCTCTTTTTGCGGCAAGAGTCAGCATGAGGTCAAGAAACTGATCGCGGGACCTTCCGTTTTTGTGTGCGATGAGTGCATAGAACTGTGCAATGAAATCATTCGGGACGAGCTGCCCGCGACGACCGAGGGCAAGGACTCCAAGAGCGAATTGCCCACGCCGTCTGAAATCAAGGCCAATCTCGACAACTATGTGATTGGGCAGGAGCCAGCCAAACGCACGCTGGCCGTTGCGGTGTACAACCACTACAAGCGTCTGCGGCACAAGGAAAAGGCCAAGAAGGACGAAGTGGAGTTGGCAAAAAGCAATATTTTGCTGATCGGCCCCACGGGCTCCGGAAAAACCTTGTTGGCCCAAACCCTGGCACGCATGCTGGATGTTCCCTTTGTGATGGCCGACGCCACCACATTGACCGAAGCCGGCTATGTTGGAGAAGATGTCGAAAACATCGTTCTCAAGCTGCTGCAAAGTTGCAATTACGAAGTCGAGCGTGCACAGCGCGGCATTGTGTACATCGACGAGATTGACAAGATTTCACGCAAGTCCGACAACCCGTCGATTACACGGGATGTATCGGGCGAAGGCGTGCAGCAAGCGCTGCTCAAGCTCATCGAGGGCACCATGGCCAGCGTTCCACCGCAGGGTGGGCGCAAGCACCCGAATCAGGATTTTGTGCAGATCGATACCACCAATATTCTGTTCATTTGTGGTGGCGCCTTTTCGGGGCTGGAGAAGGTTATCGAGAACCGCACCCAATCGTCCGGAATGGGTTTTGGCGCAAGCGTCAAGAGCAAGCAGCAGCGCAGTTTGACCGACGTATTCAAGGAAGTTGAACCGGAAGACCTTATCAAGTTTGGCCTCATTCCAGAGTTGGTCGGGCGCATGCCGGTGGTGGCTGCGCTGGCGGAACTGACCGAGGACGCCTTGGTGCAAATCTTGACCGAACCCAAAAATGCGCTGGTGAAGCAGTACACCAAGCTATTAGCCATGGAAGGCGCGGAATTGGAGATTCGTCCGTCGGCGCTGAAAGCCATTGCCAAAAAAGCCTTGGCCCGCAAGACCGGCGCCCGTGGGTTGCGTTCGATTCTGGAGCAATCCCTGATCGATACGATGTACGAACTGCCCAACGCCAGCAATGTCGAAAAGGTGGTGGTTGACGAGTCCACCATTGACGAGAACAAACCACCTCTTCTGGTATATCGCGAAATCGCCAAAAAAGCGTGATGCGGGCTCTGCACAATGGCCTGATATGAGGGGCTTTTGTGCAGGAGTATTGGAGTATTTGGGCTCCATCTGCTTTGATAATGGGAGTTCGCTTGAAATTCAGGATTCCCGTTCCATATTCAACAGGTAACTAAGAGGTCCCCTATGTCTGGCCATTCCCCCCTGCCTGCTACCCCTATTGAACTGCCACTGCTGCCATTGCGCGATGTGGTCGTGTTTCCGCATATGGTCATTCCACTGTTTGTGGGGCGTCCAAAAAGCATCAAAGCACTTGAAGCCGCCATGGAAACCGACCGGCGCATCATGCTGGTGGCCCAGAGAACGGCCGCCAAAGACGATCCGCTGGTGTCCGACATGTTTGATGTCGGCTGCGTATCCACTATTCTGCAAATGCTGAAGTTGCCCGATGGCACGGTCAAGGTGTTGGTGGAAGGCCACCAACGTGCTTCGGTCAACAAGATCGAAGAAGGCGAGGCTTTTTTCTCAGCCAATGTCACGCCCATCGCCGTGCTGCCGGAATTCCCTGAAAAGGGTCGTGGCAAGGCCAGCGAGGTGGAAGCCTTGCGCCGCGCCGTGATGCAGCAGTTTGACCAGTACGTCAAACTGAACAAGAAGATTCCGCCCGAAATTCTGACTTCCATTTCCAGCATTGACGATGCGGGACGCCTGGCGGACACCATTGCTGCGCATTTGCCGCTCAAGCTCGATAGCAAACAGACAGTACTGGGCTTGTCCAGCGTAAAAGAGCGCCTGGAAAACCTGTTCGAACAGATTGAGCGCGAAGTCGACATTCTGAACGTGGACAAGAAGATTCGTGGGCGCGTCAAGCGCCAAATGGAGAAAAATCAACGCGACTTCTACCTGAACGAGCAAGTGAAAGCGATTCAGAAGGAGTTGGGCGAGGGCGAGGAGGGGGCCGACATCGAGGAGATCGAGAAAAAGATCAAGGCCGCCAAGATGCCCAAAGAGGCCCTCAAGAAAGTTGAAGGCGAGCTGAAGAAGCTCAAGCTGATGTCACCCATGTCCGCAGAGGCGACCGTGGTTCGCAACTACATTGACGTGTTGGTGGGCTTGCCGTGGGCCGCCAAGACCAAAATCAAACACAACCTGGCCCATGCTGAGGCGGTCTTGAACGAAGACCACTACGGGCTGGACAAGGTCAAGGACCGCATTCTGGAATACCTTGCGGTTCAGCAGCGTGTAGACAAGCTCAAGGCACCCATTTTGTGCCTGGTTGGGCCTCCTGGGGTCGGGAAAACGTCTCTTGGACAGTCCATTGCGAAGGCGACCGGACGCAAGTACGTTCGCATGGCCTTGGGCGGCATGCGGGACGAGGCGGAGATCCGCGGACATCGGCGTACCTACATCGGTGCCATGCCCGGCAAGGTTCTGCAAAGCCTGTCCAAAGTGGGTACGCGCAATCCCTTGTTCCTGCTCGATGAGATCGACAAGCTCGGGACGGATTTCCGGGGCGATCCCAGCAGTGCATTGCTGGAGGTCCTGGACCCTGAGCAGAATCACAAGTTCGGAGATCACTATGTGGAGGTGGACTACGATTTGAGCGATGTGATGTTTGTCGCCACGTCAAACTCCATGAATATTCCATCTGCGCTATTGGACCGGATGGAAGTGATTCGTTTGTCGGGATACACCGAGGACGAGAAGACCAACATCGCCATCACATATTTGTTGCCGAAGCAGATGAAGAACAATGGCGTCAAAGACGCCGAGTTGTCCATTGCTGAGGATGCCGTGCGCGACATCGTCCGTTACTACACCCGCGAGGCCGGCGTGCGGTCCCTGGAGCGCGAGTTGTCCAAGATCTGTCGCAAGGTGGTCAAGGGCTTGCTACTGAAGAAACTCAAACCCCAAGTGGTCGTCAACGCCGACAATTTGAACGACTATCTGGGCGTGCGCAAGTACACCTATGGACGCGCTGAACAGCAAAACCAGGTCGGGCAGGTCGTAGGCTTGGCGTGGACAGAAGTCGGTGGCGATTTGCTGACGATTGAGGCGGCTCTGACCCCCGGAAAAGGCGTGATTACGCGCACCGGTTCTTTGGGCGATGTGATGAAAGAGTCTGTTGAGGCTGCACGCACTGTTGTGCGTAGCCGTGCGCGCAGACTGGGCATCAAAGATGAGATATTTGAAAAGAAGGATATTCACATTCACGTGCCCGATGGCGCAACACCGAAGGATGGCCCCAGTGCTGGCGCCGCGATGACCACCGCATTTGTTTCTGCGCTCACCGGCATTCCGGTTCGTGGGGACGTGGCCATGACGGGAGAGATCACACTGCGCGGTGAAGTGACGGAGATTGGTGGCTTGAAGGAAAAGCTTCTGGCCGCCCTGCGCGGAGGCATAAAAACCGTGTTGATTCCGGAAGCCAATGCCAAGGATTTGCAGGATATTCCTGAAAACGTCAAGAATGGACTGGAGATCATCCCCGTACGCTGGATAGACAAGGTGTTGGAGTTGGCGCTGGAGTCCAAGCCGGTGCCGCTGCCAGACGAAGAAGTCGCGCCAGCAACACCGGTTGTGGCGCCCAGTGTGCCGGTTTCTGATTTGCAGGGGTCCGTCAAACACTGACGCGCGCACTGCATTCAAGAAACTTTTGTTTTTTTGCCTATGTTTCGGCAAACTTTATAAAAAGCGCGCTATAATTTAGGGCTTGAAACGCGGGAATAGCTCAGTTGGTAGAGCGCAACCTTGCCAAGGTTGAGGTCGAGAGT
>ERZ724517.453-NODE-453-length-25006-cov-7.322111_pt1 | contig 25006 bp, 24 predicted proteins | sample MGYA00376050_ERZ724517 | MGnify/ENA primary metagenome ERZ724517 (study PRJEB28724, sample SAMN07190886) | activated sludge metagenome | isolation source: activated sludge of sewage treatment plant in Hong Hong | place: USA: Christiansburg, Virginia | collected... | reverse complement strand
TGAGTTCCACCCGTCTGCCGAGGATGACCTCACTGAAGCCTGGTCCTGGTACGAAGAGCAGCAGCCGGGATTGGGCGACCGCTTCCTTGATGCAGTCAGGGCTGCGCTGGACAACGTGGCACAGTGGCCAAACTCCGGAACATCGGCAATCGAAGATCCTGACGGCGGCATCGTAGAGAGGCGGGTCGCCACTTGGACGTTCCCGTACGCCATCCGCTACCGGACGATCGGTGAGTCAATCGTAGTTATGGCCATCTACCACCAACGCCGGCACCCTGATTTCGGCACCGACCGGACTCCCTGATCACGCGTTGGGACCGTCGGCCACAGCTGAGGAGACCTGACGTTTGGTTATCGCTTTCAACGTCTACCGATTAGGCGGGAGCGAAGCCGTGGGCCGGAAGGCTGACGAAGCCGCGTACGAACGGGGAGCGGTGGCGCTCGGCGCCCGCCACGTCGACGCTGATATCCGGGTGGAGCGCCAACAGCTCCTCGAAGGAGACCCTGGCCTGCAGGCGGGCCAGGTGGCTGCCGATGCAGAAGTGCGGTCCGCTGCTGAAAGCCAGGTGTCGGGGGATGTCTCGGCGCACGTCGAGCTGGTCGGCGGCATCGCCAAACTCGCGTGGGTCCCGGTTGGCCGAGCCGTAGAGCATCATCACCTTTTCCCCCGCAGGGATGGTGGTGCCTCTGATCGTGACGTCCTGAATCGTCGTCCGGCACAGCCCCTGCACGGATGACTCGAGCCGGAGGAACTCGATGAGCGCGTTGGAGATCAGTGCCGGGTCGTCGAGGAGCAGGGCGCGCTGGTCGGGACGGTCGGTCAAGAGGGCGATGCCGTGGGAGATGAGCGACGCGGTCGTGTCGCTGCCGCCGGCGACCACGACGAAGCAGAAGCCGAGGATGTCCCAGTCGGTAAGGCGTTCCCCTTCGATCTCGGCGGCGACCAGGGCGCCGATCAGGTCGTCGGCGGGTTCGCTTCGGCGTGCTTTGATCTGCTCGCTGAAGTAGCCGAGCATCTCGGCCACCGCACCCTTGCCGTCGAGCTGTCCGATGCGCAGGCCGTCGTTCTGGATGGAGGTGAGCGCCTGCACCCAGGGCCCGAAGCGGTGGCGGTCCTCCTCGGCGAGGCCGAAGAGCTCGGCGAGCACGTAGGTGGGGATCGTGCTGGAGAACTCCTGGTGCAGGTCGACGTCCTCGCCGTCGGCGGCGCGTTCGCCCAGCTCGGTCAGCCGGCGGCGGGCGAAGTTGCGGATGATGTCTTCGAGTTCCGTCACCCGTCGCGACGTGAACCCGCGTCCGATCAGCGCCCGGCGCTGGGTGTGCACCGGCGGGTCGAGCATCACCAGGTTGGGTGGGAGATTCAGCTGGTCGATCTCGTCCGGGTAGAACGTCAGGCCCTGGGCCGACGAGAAGTCCTTTTGGCTGCGCACCGCGTCCCAGATGTCGGTGAAGCGTGACAGTGCCCAGAACGACGGAACATCGTCGGTGCCGGCGTAGTGGTGCACCGGGTCCTCGTCGCGCAGGTGGGCGTATGTGGGGTAGGGATCCTCGAGGAAGTCGAGGTCCACTGGGTCGTAACTCAGGGTCATGTAACAGCCTTTGTTAATAACAGGGACTGTTAGTATGCGTCCCCGTGGCCCGCGACGCAACCGAAACCCGAAACAAGCTGATCCGCGCAGGCGAACAGCGCTTTGCCCGCAACGGCGTGGACGGCGCAACGCTGCGCGACATCGTGCGGGCCGCCGGCCAGGCCAACGACGCTGCGGTCGGATACCACTTCGGTTCCCGCGACGGTCTCGTTCGGGCGATCGTCGATCGGCACATGGAGGCGATGGAGGCCCAACGGAGCCAGACGCTGGAGACCCTGGGTGACGCCGACCTGGTCGATGTGGTCGAAATGGTGGTGCTGCCGATCGCCGAGCTGCTCACCTCACCCGAGGGCCGCGACTTCCTCCGCATCGCTGCGCAGCTGGCCGAGTTCTCCGGCGTCCGGGCGGCGCAACCGTCGACCGACATCGAAGACACTGCCCTCGCCGCACAGCTGGGCCGGCTCGAGACCCTGATCGCAGAACGCATCGGCCGTCAACGGGCCCGCGAGCGGGTGGCCTCGCTGGTGACGTTCCTTACTGCAAGCCTGGCCGAACGGGCCCGTGCCATCGAGCGCGCACCCGGGCCGGCCACGGACCGCCAGCGCTACGTCGGGGAGCTGGTCGCCATGCTGGCCGCAGCGATGGCGGCCTGAATCGAGTGGGGCCGTCGGATCCGCGGGAGGGCGGTCGCCGCGCTCAGCCCACCCTCGGTTTGGTCCACCACATCTCGAGCTGGATCTGGTCGGGGTCACGGAAGACGAGCGCCGAGCCCGACGCGGTGTCTTCAACCGGGGAATGCTCGACACCTAGGTCGGCGAGGCGCGCCTGCCAGGCGTCGAGCGCCTCGCGGTTGTCGACTGCGAAGCCCACATGGTCGAGGCCGGTCCGGCGCTCGTCGAAGGGTCCGTCCGGGGCCCCTGATGTTGGTTGAGCCCGATCACGAGGCCCGAGGCCTCGTGGAACAGCACGATCATCGTTCGGGTTGGCAGGTCGACACGATGCAGGCGACGAAGGTCGAGCACCCGCTCGTACCACGTGGCACTGGCATCGACGTCGGATACCGACAGGTCGAGGTGGCTGATACCGGTGAACGAGGTCGTCTCCATGGCGTTCCTTCCGCTGAGAATTCCGACCGTACAGATGGAATGAACGCCATGGAAGCCGATCCGGGCAGGATCAATGCCCCAGGCGACCAAGGCGTGATCGTGATCATTCATGAAGGCGTCCGGCTCGCACAGCCAAACCCAGCCCCCGGGCGCGCGTCCTCTTGGTGGCAGGGGCAGAATTTGAACCTGCGACCTTCGGGTTATGAGCCCTCAGATCGCCCTTCCAGCCCGTACCAACCAGTCCCGGATCGTGCCCCCACGTTGGGATCTGAGCCCTCACTGTACCTCGGCCGTGTCGTCGCGTGAACCCCCGTACCGCGTCGCACAGTAGAAGGAACAGTAGAAGAACCCGTGGTGAGTACGGGCCAGACCAGGGTTCCGACCAGGGCGCGACTGCGGGGCTCCTGACGATCGTCCAGCCGGTGCGCCGGGTGCTTTGGTCGGCGGCCAGATCGACCTTCGGGTTTGCGCTGTCCGCGCTCTCGACCGCTGGTCACTTTGCGCAATCGAACGACTGCGGGCTGTCAGCTACCGGTGTTCAGGATGTGGCAGATGTCGGTGTCGGTGCAGTCGGCAGGGTTGAGGTGGTGGCTGCGTTCGATGAGTGCCTCGATCTCTGTTTCCAGAGCGGCGAGTTGACGTCGGCGAACCTTGACTCCTTCGAGCTTGGACTCGAGTAGTTCGGTGACGTGGGTGCACGGAGCGGTTCCTTCGTCTCGAGTCGCGACGATCCCGCCGATCTCGGCCAAGGTCAGCCCTGCGGTCTGGGCCGAGCGGATGAACCGCAGTCGGGCGAGTGCCTGTTCGTCGTAGATCCGATAGCCGTTCTTCGCCCGGGCTGGTTCGGGTAGGAGTCCTCTTCGTTCGTAGAACCGAACTGTCTCGGTTGGCACATCGAGTGCGTCGGCGAGTTCTCCGATGAGCATTCCGCCATTGTAGACCTTGACCTTGATCCGTGGATCAAGGTTTACGGTGAGCGCATGGATATCACGTTGCTCTACTTCGAGGACTGCCCGAACTGGAAGATCGCGGAGGGTCACTTGAGGGTGCTGGCTCAGGAGGCGCCCGACTTGAGGATCTCGCATCATCTGGTCGACACCCCTGAAGAGGCCGAACGGGTCGGGTTCCGCGGGTCACCCAGCATTCTGCTCGAAGGGGTCGACGTCTTCGCCGATCCCGACGGCGCCGTCGGACTGTCCTGTCGCGTGTATCAGACCCCCGCCGGACCCGCAGGGTCACCGACACTCGATCAGCTCAGAGAAGCACTCGCTGATGACTGATCGCTCGTCGCCTGCCTCACTGGCCGGACTCCTCGCTGTTGGGCTCGGAGTCTGTTGCGGCATACCGGTCCTGGCGTCGCTCGGTGTGCTCGGAGCGATCGCAGGCTCGTCGACGCGAAGCTGGTTCCTCGTCGCCATCGGCGTCACCGCAGTTGCGATCGAGTCCTGGCGCTGGTGGCACCGTCGCGCACCCCGCCGGCAGAGCAACGACACGCCATCCTCGAACACCCCGGACCACCTGACCCACCTGACCCACCTGACCCTCGCGGGGATCGGTGTGCACCCCGGGAGAGCGGGTCGGCGTTCAGATGAGTGAGACCTTCGACCTGATCGTGATCGGTGCCGGCATGGCTGGTGTCGCCGCCGCCGAGAAGTGCGCCTCGCGTGGTTGGCGGGTAGCGATCGTCGACGCTTTGCCGTATGGGGGCACATGCGCGCTGCGTGGATGTGACCCCAAGAAGATCCTGCGCCGCGGCGCGGAGGTCATCGATGCCGCCCGACTGATGCGCGGCAAAGGCATCGACGACGACGGGCTGTCCATCAACTGGACCGACCTGATGACACACAAGCACGGCTTCACCGACCCGGTTCCCCAGGCCATGGAACGGGGTCTGCGCTCCAGCGGCGTGGAAACACTCCATGGAACAGCGGCGTTCACCGACCCCAACCGGATCGTCGTCGACGGCGCCGCGTACGAGTCGCAGCGATTCCTGATCGCTGCCGGGGCGAAACCACGGCCGATGGATTTCCCGGGAGCCGAGCATCTCATCGACAGCACCGAGTTCCTCAACCTCGCCGAACGGCCCCGACGTGTGCTGTTCGTGGGTGGAGGCTTCATCTCCTTCGAGTTCGCGCACATCGCAGCGCGGGCCGGTTCGGCACCAGTGATCATCGACCGCGGCGAACGACCACTCAAGGGGTTCGATCCCGACCTCGTCGCGCAACTGGTCAAACGCAGCACCGATACCGGCATCACCGTGAAGAGCAAAACCGCCATCACCTCGATCGAACCCGCCGACAGCGGATACCTCGTAACCGTCGAACAAGCCGGACACGACGAGATTCACCAGACCGATCTGGTGGTTCACGGCGCAGGCCGTGTCCCGGAGCTCTCCCGACTCGATCTCGACGCCGCCGGCATCGCGCACAGCACCAAAGGTGTCACCGTCGCCGGCCATCTGCAGAGCACAACCAACCCCGCGGTGTTCGCCGCGGGCGACTCTGCGGACACGCCCGGGTTGGCGCTCACCCCCGTAGCGGTGTTCGAAGGCAAGGTCGCCGCGTCCAACATGATCAACGACACGACGACCGTGCCCGACTACACCGGCGTGCCCACCACGGTGTTCACCATCCCCGAACTCGCCCGCGTCGGCCTCCTCGAACACGAAGCCGTAGCGAGAGACATCGACGTTGACGTCCGCTACAACGACACCAGCGGCTGGTACTCGAACTACCGGATCGGCGAAACCACCGCCGCGGCAAAGATCCTCATCGACCGCTCAACCGACCGCATCGTCGGCGCCCACCTCCTCGGCCCAGGTTACGCAGAACTGATCAACATCCTCGGGCTCGCCATGAAAGCCGACCTCACCAGCCGCCAACTGAAATCGATGACGGCCAGCTACCCCAGCGTCAGCTCCGACCTCGGCTCGATGCTGTGCGCGAGTGACCAACAACGAGTACGCACCGCTCAATCGTGCGAACGTGTCGATCGCCTTGTAGTCGAACTCCCACCGGCACCGACTCCCGATACGAAGCCCTGAAGCCGTGGGGAGAGGGCGCTGGCGTAGATTGGCCCACACTTCCGATTCACCCACCTCATACAGGGCGTGGAGGGCGATGGCCTTTTGACCACTAGCAGCCGGCCTCCTTTGCCGACTTGGCGATACGCGAAGACCATCGGCAGGTCGTGGTACCGGAGGAGACGGGAGCCAGGCCGCTCGTCTCCAACAGGGTCGTCGAGCCGCCGAATGGCCTTCTCGTCATCGAACAGCTCGATGGGGCGCTCCTCGGCCCGCCCAGCGATGACGCAGTAGCGGCCACGGTAACGCGTTGGTGTTCCAACGATCGCGTTGATCGCCGGGGGTCGTGTCCGTGAGCGACTTCGTGATCCGAACTCCAATGGTGCCAACCCGTTCGCCCGGAAGTGCGCCCCTTCCCGCCCCAGCCGATCACGTCCGGCCTGCTCGACTCAGCTGTCGTGGTTTGTGGCGACGCCGATGACGAAGTCGCCGAAGAATCGTGTGGTGGCGCGGTCGCCCACATGCAGGTGTTGGGTTTCGAGTTCGTGCACGAAGCCGAATGCTCCGAATCGGTCGTGCTCTGGGTGTTCGAGGAAGGTGCGGTAGCTCCAGCGGGCTAGCGCATGGCTGGTGACCTCTTCGAAGTAGAAGCGGCCGCTGGGGCGAATCACTCGGTGCACTTCTTCGATGGATGCGCGCCAGTTGGGGATGTGGTGGATGATCCCGAAGTCGAATACGGCGTCGAAGGAGTCGTCGGGAGCATCGATGTGTTCGGCGTCGCCGGTTCTCAGAGCCACCTTGTCGCCGTGATCGCGAAGACGCTCTCGGGCGCGATCGATCATGGCGGGGTCGAGGTCGATCGCTGTGACGTGGGCGGCGCCGAACTGTTCGAGGATGATCTGCGTGCCGACGCCCTGGCCGCACCCGATCTCGAGCACATGTTCACCGTCGACGGTCCCACCGAGACGTTTCAGGAGTGGAGCCTCGTACCTTCTCTGGATGGCTGCCCTCACCGGGTTGTTCATCAGGGCCTTCTCTATGCTGTTCATTCTCATCGGGTTCTCCTGTCTCGGGGGCGGCCAGGGGGTGAGTGGCCTGCCCGCCGTAAGTACGGTCGAACGTGTTGACGCAGGTCACCGAGCAGAAGTGGTATTCGTTCCCGCCTTGGGTGCGGGTCGCGGCGGCTAGCGTGCGTTCGACGGCCATGCGGCAGATTGGGTCGATGACTCGGTTGGGCTCGGCTGGGCAGGGAGTGACGGAGAAGACTTCGACGGGTTCGGTGATGCCGCGAAGGCGTTGAGCCCCCAGCTGCTCAACCTTCATGCCGGCTCCGGCAGCGGCCGTGACCACCGTGTCTGTGGTGAGAACGTCACCTGGCCCGGCAAGGGCAGCCAGGCGAGCTGCGATGTTGACGGTGGTGCCGAACCAGTCGTCGTGGCGCTCGACGACTGGCCCGTGGTGCAGGCCCATACGCAGGAGCGGGAACGCGGATTCATGATCGGCGCGGTCGCAGATTCGTCCTGCCAGCGCGAGTGCGTTGTGGGGCTTGTGGCACACGATCATGACGGCGTCGCCGAGTCCCTTGACGAGTTGATCGGTAGACCCGAGTGAGCTGGTGGTGAGCTCGACGAGCCGCTCCGCCAGATCGGCAGCGGTGTGGTCGCCGTGAGTGACCGTGGCAACTGTGAAGTCGACCAAGTCGATGAAGAGAACCGTTCGTTCTGACTCGCTCACGATTCCGAGGCCTGTTCCGCTGGGGCGCGAAGGGTCGTCAGCACGAGGGCAGCGGCACCGCAGACAATCGCGACGTCGGCGAGATTGAAGGTGGGCCACCAGCCGGTGTGGAGCATGTCGACGACAGTGCCCGCCTGGACGCGGTCTGCGACGTTGGCAATCGCCCCGCCGACGACGACGCCGGCTGCTACGGAGCTGGCGAACACGCCCCTCCACGCGACCGTCGCGATCACCACAGCCACACCGCCGGTGAGGGCGACGATGAGCCACGTGGGAGCGTTGTTGCCGAGCGAGAACGCCATACCGGTGTTGTACGCGAGCCGTAGGTCGAGCGGTCCGGGCAGATCGATGCCTTCAGCGGTGAGATAGGCACTGGACGCGGCTTTCGAGAGCAGGTCGATCGCAACCACTGCGCCAGCGGCAACGACGATGCGCAGACGCTGTCTTCCGAGATCGGATCCGGTGGGGTTCATCACCTGCGGGCCAGTCGGAGGCCGTTGGCGATCACGGCCAGCTCGGAGAGCTCGTGGGCCAGCACAGCAATGGGCAAGGTGAAGACGCCGATCAGGGCACCCGGGACGAGGATTGCCGGGATCACGAGGCCTAGCGCGATGTTCTGGGCGACTATGCGGCGGGTGCGTCGCCCGATCCGGACCGCTTCGGTGAGCTTGGACAGGTCGTCGGCCATGAGCGCAACGTCGGCGGTTTCGAGGGCGACGTCGCTGCCGGCGGTACCCATGGCGATACCGACCGACGCAGCGGCGAGCGCGGGTGCGTCGTTGACCCCGTCGCCGACCATGCCGACATGACCATGAGCAGCGAGCTCGGCGACAAGCCGGGACTTGTCCTCGGGCTTGAGGTGGGCTCGCACATCGTCGATCCCGACCTCCGAGGCGATGGCTTCACCGGTGCGGGCGTTGTCTCCGGTCAGCATGACGATGTGGTCGACACCGTTACGGCGCAGTTCACTGATTGCGTCACGGGCTTGAGGGCGCACCACATCAGCGATCCCGACCACACCGACGACTCGATCATCGACCGCTGCGACGATCGCGGTCCGTCCGGCTCGTTCGAGGTTCTCGATCTGGCCTCGGAGCCCGTCGAGTGCGAGCCCACGATCGTCCATCAGGGCCGGGGAGCCGACGAGGTAGAGACGGCCGTTGCTGGAGGCTCGGGCACCGGCGCCAACAAGCGTTTCGAACGTTTCGCTGGAAGGGATGGACAAGTCGAGCTCGGCGCTGCGGACCATGACGGCGCTAGCGAGCGGATGCTCGGAGCGCTGTTCGACCACTGCGGCGGCAGTGAGCACAGACCGTTCGTCGTGACCGTCAGCCGGGACCACGTCGACCACGCGAGGCTCACCTTGAGTGATGGTGCCGGTCTTGTCCATGGCCAGTGCGGTGAGCCGGGCCAGTTCCTCCAGGTAGATGCCTCCCTTGATGAGTATGCCTTTGCGGCTGGCGTTGCCGATGGCGGCGACATAACTGATCGGAATGGAGATCACCAGCGCGCACGGCGCAGCCGCCACGATCACCGTCGCCGCCCGACCCACCCACTCGGACCAGTCACCGGTCAGCATGCCGCCACCGAACGCTACAAGCACACCGACGAGCAGCACCGCCGGGGAGTAGATGCGCGCGAACCGGCTCATGAACTGCTCACCACGGCCCTTTTGCTCTTGGGCCTCGCTGACAAGGTGCACGATCTTGGCCAGCGTGTTGTCCTCGGCCGTCGCGGTCGCTTCCACCACGACCGCGCCGGTGGTGTTCAACGTTCCCGCGAACACCTTGTCGCCGACCTGCTTCTCGACCGGCACCGACTCACCCGTGATCGCCGCCTCGTTCAGAGCGCTGTAACCGTCGACGATCGTGCCGTCGGTCCCGACGCCTTCACCAGGCCGCACCAGGAACTGGTCACCGATTGCGAGGTCCCCAACGTCGATCTCTTCCTGAACACCGTCACGGACGCGGGTGACCTGCTTGGGAGCGAGGTCCATCAGCGCTCGAATGGCATTGCGAGTGCGGTCCTCAGTGAACTCCTCGAGCGCTTCGGAGATCGAATACAAGAACGCGAGGGTCGCGGCCTCGCCCCACTCACCCAGGCCGCCCGCAGCAAGGGTGCCCACCGTCATCAACAGCTCGATGCCGATCCGCCGTTCGCGCCACAGCTCTTCGATCGCTTCGAGCGCGAAGAACCGCAGCCCCGCTACCGTCGACGCCGCATAGATGCCAGTGACAACACCGGTCGGGACCTCAACGCGACCGGCGAGGAACCCCACGGCGAGCAGCAGCCCAGCGAGCGCCGACCAGCGCACCTCGCGGCTCTCCCAGGGATGCTCCACCCCGTCGTCCACATCGACATCGGCGAGATCGGCGGTAGCGCTGTTCATCGCGGACCACCAGTCTCGCGAGACAGAGAAAGACCGTCACCCGAACACGCCAGCAGATCAGTCACCCGCAACTCACCGCCGTCGAGCTGACGCGGATGGCCAGACGTATCGGACCTGCGAACCCCCGAAACAGCTTGGCGACCAGCTGCACATCCGGCGACATCCACCATCAAAGCACCTCGCTGCACTTGGAATCGGTATCTATCGGCACCAAGCGATGATAGCGGCGACTACCGAGGTGTCAACTGTGGTCTCGAGCATGTGCCCGAGCCGATGAACCCGAAAGGCGCGGTCTTGGCGCCGCCAGACCTGGCGACTACTCGAACCGTGACCGAGGCATGGCGGACGGCTGGGACCACACACATCCAGTTCGTACTTCACAAGTGCTGTTGCGAACCATACTCAACACCTGACCTAGAATCATTGGTGTACACGGATCCATCCGTCCACACCAATGAATTGGGTAGGTCATGACCACCGCCGAGAAGGCCACCGAGATTGAGCTCGCCACGAAACTGTTCCGAGGTTTCGCAGACCGCACGCGTCTTGCCATCCTGCTCGAACTAGTCCCCGGTGAGCTGCGCGTCGTCGACCTCGTAAGACGCCTCGATGGATCACAAGGCAACATCTCCGGACACCTGGCATGCCTCAAGGAGTGCGGATTGGTCGAGGACCGCCCCGAAGGACGTCAAGTGTTCTACCGGATAGCGACACCGGAGGTGCTCGTCGTCGTCCAGGCAGCAGAGCAGTTGCTAGCTGTCACCGGCAACGCCGTAGAACTGTGCCCGCGCTACGAATCCCCATGACGCAGGACGCGACGGATCGGCCCCGGCGGTGAACAGCGGGCTGGCCCTCGGCTACGTCTTCGGCCTCGGCATGGTGGCGGTGTTCAACCCGTGCGGGTTCGCCATGTTGCCTGCGTGGGTGGCCTACTTCGTTGCCTCCGATCAGGAATCCACCACGGCGCACCGCGGTGTGCTGCGTGCTCTTACCGTAGTTGCCGTATTGACCGCGGGCTTCGTCGCCGTGTTCCTCGTCGTCGGCCTCATGATCCAACTCACGGCCAGCAGCCTGGTGTCCCGGTTGCCGTGGCTGTCGATCGCGCTCGGCGCCGCAATGGTGCTGCTCTCCATCTGGCTGTTCCGCGGTCGCGAGCTGAACATGCCCAACCCATGGGCTCGCCGGGGCCCTCGATCACGAGCGCACCGAGAAGTCTTCCTGTTCGGAGTCTCGTACGCGTTCGTGTCACTGACGTGCACCATCCCGTTGTTCCTCGCGGCCGTAACCACCAGCCTGACCACGGGCAGCATCGGAGTCGGCATCCTTCACTTCGTCGCCTACGCCTGCGGCATGGGTTTGATCCTGACCGTCCTCACTCTCGCCGTCTCGCTCGCACGTGAAACAGTGGTCCGTCACATGCGTCGGGTCACCCCGCACATGAAACGCGTCGCCGCAGTCCTCCTGGGTGTCGCCGGCCTCTACGTCGCCTACTACGGCTGGTACAGCCTGCGCGTGAAGCCGTGCCTCCTGCACCGGCAGCCACCGCTCGGTCAGGTACTTCCCGAGCGTGAGCTTCTCGCTCACCACGGTCTCGCCCCGGTGGGCGCGCTTCACCAACTCCGCGAGCAGCTTCTCTGCATCGCCGCGCCGCGTGCCCGCCTGCACCCACCGGCGCCGGTACTCGCCCGTCGCCGGATTCACGCCGTCGTACACAACGGCGTACCACTTCTTGCCCTTCTTCTGGATGGTTCCGCGCATCAGCGTCCCCTTCGGATCGAACCGGATGGGGACATCGAGCAGCGAACGAGGCCGGCGATCCCGCGACGTCCGGCGGGAATCTGGCGCTGCACTTTCGACCATACGCCTCCACAACCCGAAGATCGACCCCCAAGGCTGCCGGTACTGCGATCAGGCCGCCGACACGGGTAGCTCGGCGACACCACCACGAGGGGTCGAGATCCCGTCCCGTGTCGCTGCGTACCGAGGCCGCGTTGCGGATCCCAGACCGCACAGTAGAAAAAACAGTAGAAATCTGGTCGTCTGGGCATGGAAGAGGCCCTCCTCGAAGTGTCGAAAAGGGCCTCGTTCCAAGGATTTCAGTTGGTGGCGGGGGCAGGATTTGAACCTGCGACCTTCGGGTTATGAGCCCGACGATCTACAGGGACAAGGGTGCGTCCCAGGCTTTCAGGCAACCCGTGCGGCGTCGGTCATCTGATCCGGGATCTCACGGGGGAACGACAGCATCAAGTGCCGATCGAGCGCAGTCGCAACGCGAGCGAAAGTGTCGATCCGATTCTTTGCGGCCCTTCAAGCCTGTCTCCTCCAGAGGGGCTACCCCGAAGCGTGGGGTTGGCCTGGCGTTACCCGCCCGCACCGACGGGGGAGAGCGTCTCGACTTTGTGTCAATGGCCATGAGGGTTTCCCTGTAGGTGGCCAGGTGGTTTCCCCGTGGGCGGTCGGGTGTTGTCCCCGGGGGCGGCCATGGGGATTCCCCAAGGGTGGCCGGGTGTTTCCCCGGTCATTTGGTCAGGGGCTCCACCCCCTTTCCGTTGAGTGCGTCTTCGAGTCGGATCGATTCGCCTTGGGTGACGATGACGTGGGCGTGGTGGAGGAGCCGGTCAACGAGGGGGCTGGCGATCGTTTCGTCCATGAGCTGGTCGAAGCCTGAGGGGTGAAGGTTTGAGCTGACAGCGACGCTGGTGTTCTCGTAGGCGGCGTCGATGAGCCTGTAGAGGCCTTCGGCTGCGTCGCTGGAGACCGGCAACAGGCCGATGTCATCAACAATGATCAGATCGGCCCGGAGGACCGGTTTGAGGGCTTTGGTGATGGTGTCATCGATGCGGTGTGAGCGGACGAGCGCGCCGAGGTCTTCGATGTTGAACCAGCGGACGTTGCGGCCGTGGTCGACAGCAGATTGTCCGAGTGCTTCGCAGAGGTGGGACTTGCCGGTGCCTGACGGCCCGCAGATCACGAGGTTCTCGTGACGGTCAACCCATTCCAGGCTTTGGAGGGCGTTCTGGGTTGGGACCGGAACCGAGGACCGTTCGGCCTGCCAGGCGTCGAACGTTTTCCCTGCTGGGAACCGGGCGGCTTTGCGGTGGTGCTCGATGGTTGACCGGTTCCGTCCCTCGGCTTCTGCTTGGAGGAGGACCCGGAGTGTTTCGGCTGGGTCCCAGCGTTGGGCTTTCGCGGTGAGGAGCACGTCGGGAGATTGCTCTCGGATGTAACGCAGCCGGAGACGGCGGCACAGGGCGGTGATCTCGTCGGTGACCGCTTGGGGGATCGGACCGTTCATGACCATCTCCTGTGTGTTGTTCTGACCGTCACGGCCGGCGGGTTCAGCCGCTCGACCCAGTTGTCGAGGACTCTGAAGACAGCGTCGAGGTCGCCGAGCCCTCCGGTGTAGTCGAGGTTGAGAGTCATGCTGACGTGGAAGCCCATGTTCTGGAAGCCCGCATGTCCATCCGCGATCCAGCCGGCGAGGCCGGCGAGGAGCCCGCCGAGCTCGGCGGCATCGGCCGCCTCGAGAACAACCTGATCTCCGTCGGGTGTGGACGATGTCGATGATGGTCCCCTCATGGCTGGCCCCCGTTCCCGTTGCCGTTCAGGCTGGGGTTGGGGTTGTTGGGGCGGTGGTCGCTTTGGGGTTGACCGAGTTGTGACCAGGCTCTGGTGCCGTTCTGAAGCGAGTGGGCGGGGTTGGCCCGCCGGGGTTCTCTTCTGGTGGTGGTCAGGATCGAGTTGAGGTCGTCGATCCCGAACCGGCCTGCGAGGCCGGCGAGACCGAGGGCCTCGTCAACGCGTGTGCGGTCCGTTGCTGCGCACAACTCGACTGCTTGGGCCATCGTCGGTTCGATCTGGCGTGCCCCGACAGTGGCGGCCTCAACCAGCCATGTTTTGGCGCCTTCGCCGATGGCGAGGAACGCTTCCTCGTGCCGGTTCGTCGCCTTCGGTTGCCGGTCGGTCGGGTCTTTGCGTTCCGGATAGTGAGCATCAACGATCGACGCCTGCCCGGCGTGAACGACCAGGTGTCGTGCGACCTCGGTTGGCCCGTCGTCGCCAACGTGGACGATCACCAGCACGTCGCCAGACAGGCGCACCCACACCCGGCTGTCGCAGAGGGTGTGGGGGACCGAATAGCGGGCCCCACGGAACTGGATCGTCGAGGACCACGACACGCTCCTCGATTCACCAAACGCGACCGTGTAAGGCTCCTGAGGGATCCGATGCAACTTGGCTTGTTCCTCAGCGAGCATGTCGACCGGACGGCGGCGGGTGACCGTGTGGACACGGTTGTTGACCTTGTCCATGAACGCCACACACGCCGACTCGAGGGCTTCCCACGAGTCGTATTCGTCGCGGAGGTTCGCCTCAGAGGGGACCAGGTCGGCCTTCGCGATCTTGACGGTCGCCTCCGAGCCGCCCTTCGATTCGGGGTCGAACGGGACACACGTCGCGATTGTCACCCCGTAATACACCGCGGCGGAGACGATCTTCGGGTTCCGAACAGGCAACGCCGCGATATGGCGTTCGGTCACCGTCTTTTCGTTGTCAGTCAACGCATAGGTCGGGGCGCCACCCAACAGCCGGAACGCCCGATCCAACGCCCCGATGATCGTCGGTAAACGCTTGTCACGAAGCGGGATCACCACCCGGAACCGACACCACGCCAACCAGCCACAAAACAGGACCGACTTCTCACCGCACACGACCGGCCCATCGCCGTAATCCCACTGGAACCAATATGTGGCCCCCGCGGTTATGTGGAGCGGGCCGTCTGGGTTGCTGGCGGGTGGCGGTGAACGGCTTGAGGGAGTCCACATAGTCGCGGTCTGACTGCGGTGGCTCGGCGGGTCGGGGGAGTCTTTCTCGGTTGGTTCCCGAGAGGAGACGAAGATGGCCAAGAGACGATCGATTCCGGTGAGCGGTCCGCTTGCCGAACACGAGAACGGATATCGGGCCTGGCTGGTTGAGCTGGGCTACAAGCCAAAGTCGATGGGGGTGCTGGTTGGGTTGGTGGGGCGACTCAGCATCTGGATGGACCACCGCGGTCTTGATGTCGGGGATCTGTGCGGGGCGGTCGTCGAGGAGTTCCTCACCGATCTCAGGGCCGGTGGCGGTTGGTTCCAGCCGACGGTGGCGACCCTTGGGTCGTTCCTCGACTATTTGCGGGACGCCGGTGCTGTCGGGTTCGAGGTGCCACCGGTTCCGGTGACGGCGTCCGAGGAGACCATCAAGGCGTTCGGCCACTTCCTGGAGTTCGAACGCGGTCTGACCCCGGGCGCGATCCGCACCTACGTGTGGGTGTCGACCGCGTTCTTGTCTTGGCTCCAGGACCGGGGTCGCTGTGAGCTGGCCGGGTTGACCGCCGGCGATGTTGTCGCGTTTGCCACGGAGGTGTGTCCGACCTACAGCGTTGGGCGGGCGAAGTTGACCATGACCGGTCTGCGGTCGTTCTTGGGGTTCGCTCACGTCGCGGGTTTGGTGCCGGTGGGTTTGGCCGGTGCGGTGCCGTCTGCGGCGGGATGGACCGGCACCGCGCTGCCCAAGGGCCTGTCACCGGAGGAGGTGCAACGTTTGTTGGGCAGTTGCGATCGCCGTCGAAGCAGGGGACGACGGGACCACGCGATTTTGGTGTTGTTGGTCCGGCTCGGTCTGCGAGCCGGAGAGGTCGCCGCTTTGACCCTTGATGATCTTGGGTGGCGGGCCGGTGAGATCCTCATCGGGGGCAAGGGCGGCCATGTGGAACGTCTGCCGTTACCCTCCGATGTCGGCGACGCGGTGGCCGGCTACCTGAAGCGGGGTCGCCCACAGAGCGCCCAGCGGGCTGTGTTTCTGAGGGCACACGCTCCCATCCGCGGGCTCCAACCGAGCGGGGTCGCCCAGGTGGTCCGTGACGCGTGCATCCGCGCCGGTATCGAACCGGTCGGTCCGCACCGGCTCCGCCACACCGCAGCAACCGAGTTGCTGCGGGCCGGTGCGAGCTTGCCCGAGGTTGCCCAGGTTCTGCGCCACCACAGCATTTCGACCACTGCGATCTACGCCAAGGTCGACCATTTGGCTCTGCGGGAACTGGCCCTGCCCTGGCCCTCGAAGGTGGTGGCGTGATGGCCGACTTCGCCGCCATGGCCGACGACTACCTGCGAACCCGCCGGGCACTGGGCTACAAGCTCGTTGAGCAGGGCCGACTGCTCGGACAGTTCGTCGAGTTCCTCGCTGTCGAACAAGCCGAGCGGGTGACCATCGACCTCGCGGTGAGATGGGCACGCCTGCCCGTGGATACCAACCCGGTCTGGTGGAACGAACGGCTCTGCATCGTCCGGGGTTTCACCCGCTACCTGAGCGCCTTTGACCCCGCCACCGAGGTGCCCCCAACCGGACTCATGCCGCCTGGCCGACGTCGGATCACCCCGTATCTGTTCACCGAAGCGGACCTCGACGCCCTCCTCGAAGCGGCCGGGCAGCTCACCGCCGGTCTGCGGGCGGACACTTACCAGACCCTCATCGGCCTGTTATCGGTCTCCGGGATGCGCGTCGGGGAGACCGCCGGGCTGGACCGGGCTGACATCGACTGGGACCACGCTCTGCTCACCATTCGTAACACCAAGTTCGGCAAGTCCCGCCAGATCCCTCTGCACCCAACCACCATGACCGCACTCGAGGGCTACGCCCGACGACGAGATGTTCTGCTGGCCGCGAGGGCGAAGCCAACAGGGCCGAGCTTCTTCGTGTCCAGCACCGGCACCCGTCTGATCCCGGGCCGGGTCGGCGCCAACATCGGGTCCCTCATCCGTGAGGTCGGTCTGTGGAATACGGGCACCAGCTGGCCTCCGAGGGCACACGATCTCCGCCACAGCTTCGCTGTGCGGACCCTGCTCGGCTGGTATCGCGCCGGGCTCGATGTGAACCGCCGGTTGCCGCTGCTGTCCACCTACCTCGGTCACGTCGAGCCCGCCAACACCTACTGGTATCTCCATGCCGCCCCCGAACTGATGGCCCTCGCAGCCCAACGGCGCGACCAAAACCAGGAGACCCGGCCATGACCCGGCTCGCCCCGCTGCTGGAGGAGTTCTTCACCGACCGCCTCATCAACCAACGACATGTGAGCCCGAACACGATCGCCGCCTACCGCGACACGTTCCGGCTGCTGGTGGTCTTCACCCACGACACGCTCGGCACCCAACCCTGCGATCTGGACCTCGCCGACCTCGACGCCACCGTCATCGGCGGGTTCCTCACCCACCTCGAGACCGAACGCGGAGTGGGCATCCGGACCCGCAACGCCCGGCTGACCGCCATCCGGTCGCTGTTCCAGTTCGCCTCATACCGCCACCCCGAACACGGGGCGACCATCAGCCGTGTGCTGTCCATCCCACCCAAACGGACCGAGCGGGCCATCGTCACGTTCCTCACCAAAGACGAGATCCAGGCCCTCCTCGACGCCCCCGACCCCAGCACCCGGCTCGGCCGACGCGACCGCGCCGTCCTCGCCCTGGACATCCAAACAGGGCTACGTGTCTCCGAACTCGTCGGACTCACCCGCGGTGACATCGAACTCGGCACCGGAGCCCACGTTCGCTGCCACGGCAAAGGACGCAAAGACCGCATCACCCCGCTCAACGAACCCACCCGACAACTCATCGGGCACTGGCTCGACGAACACCCCGGCACACCGTCGGACCCACTCTTCACCGGCCCGGCCGGCAAAGCGCTCACCCGTGACGCCATCCGTCGGGTCCTTGACCGTCACATCACCACCGCCACCACCAACTGCCCGTCGCTGGCAGCCAAGAACATCACCCCACACACGCTTCGTCACACCTGCGCCATGGGACTCCTCCAAGCCGGCGTCGACCTTGCCGTCATCGCCCTCTGGCTCGGCCACGAAGACATACGCACCACCCAGATCTACCTCCACGCCGACCTCCGCCTGAAAGAACAAGCTCTCGACCGCACCACCCCACCGAACACACCCGACGGCCGCTACCAGCCCCCGGACCCGCTCCTCGCGTTCCTCGAATCCCTGTGACTATGTGGACTCCCTCAAGCCGTTCACCGCCACCCGCCAGCAACCCAGACGGCCCGCTCCACATAACCGCGGGGGCCACATATTGGTTCCTATGTGGAGTTCCACATAGGAACCACAACCCCGGCTCCGGGAGCCACGGCCGATACGACCGATGGTTTTCGTGGCGCCAGGCCGCCTTCACACGCTTCACAACCCGCCGGGTTGTCCGCTCCGAACCCTCGTAACCCAACGCCACCAACTTGTCATGAACCACATTGCCCCGGATCTTGCCCTTCGAGCGGTCCACCCACCCCTCAACACGATCGATGAACGGATCCGCCACCGATTCCCGGGCCTGAACCGCCGGAACCGTCACGTCCAACCCGGCCTCTCTCGCTTTCACATAACGGCGCACCGTGTGGTGATCCACACCACACAACTGCCCAGCTGACCGGTATGAACCAGTCAGGTCATAGGCCTCAAGGACCTCCATGATCTTCTCCTTTGACAACATGAGTGTGTTCCTCCTGGTGCTCGGCATCGATAGGTCAGCGCCATCGATCCAAGCCCAGGAGGAACACCAACAAACGGATACCGGCCACCAACGGGCCAAACCCGTGGCCACACCCGGGGACAACCCATGACCGCCCCCGGGGAACCCCTACCGGCCACCTACGGGGAGCATCTCATGTCCGTTGACACGGCGTCTCAGCGCCGAGCACGTGAGCGGGCGTCATGCAGGGACACATCCGCAAGCGCACCCACAAGACCAAGGCGGGTAAAGAGACCGTCAACTGGTACGTCGTCGTCGAACTTGGACGAGACGCCAACGCTAAACGCCGCCAGAAATGGCACGGCGGCTACCGGACCCGCAAAGAAGCCGAGGTCGCCCGCACGAAGATCGTCGGTGACCTCCACGCAGGCACCTACACCGAACCCACGAAGCTGACCCTCCGTGAGTGGGTCGAGGACAAGTGGCTCCCGACCGTCAGAACGCAGGTCAAGCCGAGCACCTTCGACTCGTACCAACGCAACATCCACCTTCACGTGCTCCCCGCCCTGGGTGGACGCAGCCTGGTCGACATCGGACCCGGCCAGCTCAACACGCTGTACGTCGACCTTCTTGAGCACGGCCGGCGCAACGGGCCCGGCGGGCTCAGCCCCAAGACGGTGCACTACATCCACACCATGGTGCACAAGGCGCTTGCTGACGCGGTCGACGGTGGCCTGATTGCAGCAAATGCTGCTGGGCGAGCCAAGCCGCCCCGACCTCGATCGGCTGCTCCAAAGGAGCTCCTGTTCTGGGCTCCAGAGCAACTGCGCTCGTTCCTCGACCTCGTTGCCAGGCATCGGCTCGAGGCCGCTTGGAACGTCTCTGCGATGACTGGGATGCGTCGAGGCGAGGTTCTTGGCCTCCGTTGGGCCGACCTGGATCTCAACAGCAGCCGAATCCATGTTCGGCAAGCGCTCGTCTCGGTCGCTTACAAACTCATCGTGTCGACACCAAAGAACCACCTGGCCAGGGTCATCGACCTCGATCCGGCCACAGTCGAGCAGATCCGGCTTCACCGCCAGCGCCAACTCGCCGAACAGGAGGAATGGGGAGACGGCTACCGGGATGGAGACCTCCTCTTCTGCAAGGAGAACGGTGAGCCGATCCACCCGCAGACCCTTTCGCAAGCGTTCGAACGGCTTGTCGACAAGAGCGACCTTCCTCGGATTCACCTCCATTGCCTCCGCCACACCCACGCCACGATTGCGTTGCGAGCTGGTGTTCCACCGAAGGTGATCAGCGAACGCCTCGGCCACGAAAGCCCAGCGTTCACGCTCAAGCAATACGCCCACGTGATCCCCGGCATGCAGGCAGACGCGGCGCGAGCAATTGCGGATCTGGTTGCAAGCAGCAACTAACGGGCGCCTTCACCAGGAATGCCATCGGGAACCCAAAAATCAGCCATCAAGGCGTTCCGAGAGGGCTTGACGGTCTAGTCTTCGACCGTATTCGCTATCCCGACCCTCTTCGCCTCGCCGACGCAATTTGGCGAAGCAGTCGAGAGGCCCGCGCTATGATTGAGGAGTGCTCAAATCAGCCGCCCGAGTCTTCCGATCCGGGATTTCTTCGTGAGGGCGGCCGAGCGACGATCTCGGTTCTGCCAGGCTGACGCAGTACGTCTGCTACTGATCCTTAGTGAAGTCGGCCACGCCGCTACAGAATCAGACCCTGAGAACGCGACGAAGGTTATCGACTCCCAGATCGCCTTCCTCGCGCGGGACTTTTGGGTTCGATATCCGGACTATCTTGCTGATGAGCTCATCGACATGGCAATTGCAAACGGCGAGGTCGAGCACCTCGAGCAGGCGGAGCGATTGCTCGACGACCCAACCATCGACTTCGACTGGCTGCCAATGGTTCGGTGGAAGAACGGCGCCTACTGGTGGATGACGGATGCAATCGCGATCCTGGTCAGCAACCGACTCATTGAGTACCTTCCGAAGTTCTCGGCTAACGGGGTCGCGCAGCATCGCTACTGCCTGACGCAGACGGGCGAGGCCTTCATCAACTCCGAGCTCGCAGGTGTCGGCGAGTTCGACGCCATCCGAACGCGGGCGGAGCTGGCCGCCCTCATCGACCCCAGCGCCCCAGGGACCCAGCTGAAGGTGAAGCAATACGCTGTTGAGGAGTACGCCAACACGACTCAGGGGTCCACCATCCCGTCGCGTTTAGAGGATGTGCGACTCAGAGCGAAGAAGGTCCGCGAGGAATGGATATGACGCCACTCGAGCAAATTGCCAGGGAAGTGGCGATGACACCCGGCGAGATTTCGAAGTTTCTGGAGCCTTTTAACGTAGATCTTGTATCCGAGAACAAGGTGAGCCGACATCCACTCCGACTTAGGAGGATCCGCTTTTCGGGAACGAAGCAGAGCGCCGACGAGTCTGGGCCTTTCAATTTCGACCACTCCTTTTCAGACGGATGCACCTCCATTGCAAGCGACAAGAACCTGACCGGGAAGACATCCGTCATCGCGATCGCGAAGTGGGCGTTGCGAGGCGAGCCCGACAGCGACGTATCACAGAACGTCCGAAAATGGCTCGAGGCAATCACTGTCCAAGGGACCGTCGACAAGTTGCCGTTCGCCATTGAGTTTGACCCTCGAAAAAGCACTGGGCAGCTGACTATCGGCGTGCCACCAGAGGCAGCAGTCAGCCAATTTTCGAATCAAGCCGAGTTCGTCGAGACAATGGGGCAGTTCTTTTCCACCCGACTCGAACTTCCCGATATTCCGAGCTTCTCCAACAATAAGCCTGGCGGGACCGAGGTCACACACGGATGGAATGCGTACCTTGGCACTATATGGATTTCTGATGCCAAAGAGGACCTCCTGCTCGGAGAAACCACCTTTGCGAACTTACCGACGCGGCTACTGAACATGTTCGTAGCGGTACCGTTTGCCGAAGCATCGTATGCCTTGGGCCAAGCCATAAGCAGGACCGAAGCCACTGCAAAGCTGCTCGCAATCGACCCAGGCGTGGACTTAAGGGCCGAACGTGCAGCCCAGATCGAACTCGAACTTCGGAATCTGCGGGACCAAGCTGCTGCAACTCCGGATCCCATTGCAACCTCTGGGGCAGTGAAAGGAACGACCGATCGATGGCGAAAGAGCAGCCAACAGCTCGAGGAGGCAACGCTTCTATTCGCCAGCGTCAGGGAGGACCACAACGCGGCCGCTGGCGAACTGCAACTCCTGAAACGCGAGGCCGCTGCAGGCCGCGTGCTCTTCGCTCTCGAACCGTCGCGCTGCCCAAGGTGCGCGACGCCAGTGAAAAGATCAGAGGAATCTGCGGAGGATCACTGCTATGTATGCACCCACGTCGAACCAGTGGTTCCGGTCGAAGCAGACGACCCAATCGGGCCGTTGGAGCAGGAGGTAGTAGCGCTGGCGTCAACGGTGGTGGAGCTCCAGAAGGAGTTGGTGGTGGCACAGAGTAACTTGGCTGAGCACGCCGAGGCCATGGCAACGGCGCAATCGACGCTCCAGGACCTGTACAGCGGAGGTCTCTCCGACTTGGTCGAAATCGCCCGCCTTGAGGGTGAGCTCGCAAGCGTGACAAAGGACTACGGCAACCGGGCCGAGGCTGAAGAGGTCTCGGCGCAACTAGCACGCCTAAAGGCGATTAGACGAGCTGTCGAATCGGCTCGACGGGACCGAGCGGTAGAGCGGTTCGCAGAGATCGACTCCCTACTGCCTTCGTTGCTGAAGCAGCTCGGCTTTCGCGATGCTGAGAAGGCGCACCTCTTACCCAACGCTGGGCTCGAAGTCACGTACCCGAACGAGGTAGTCACGTCCTTCAAAGATCTCTCTGAAGGCGAGAAGGCTCGTGCCCGACTTGCGACCATTGTCTCCATGTTGAGCGTCGATGTCGGTCGACACCCAGGCTTGATCGTGTATGACTCGCTCGCCGATAAGGAAATGAATGACACCGACCTCGGCGAACTACTCGGTGCGCTAAAGGCACTGGCAAGCCATCACGGGGTACAAGTCCTGGTTACTCATAAGGGCTACGACATTGCAGTTGAGGCGCTCGGTATCGACTCCGTTGTGGGAGCGTCGTCTGCTGCTGGACACATTTTCTAGGGCGAGCTGATCCCATTGAGTGACGTCGCTGACAACGTACTTGCCAAGACCAATACGGCTCGGTCTCACGGTCGAAATCCCACCCTGGAAGAGCTCGGAGGCGAGGAGACCCTCCTCCGCCACGGTGCCGAGCTGGCATCTTCAGAAGTCGCCGGCACGGCCTGCCTGACCATCGCGAACGGCTGGGACCTGGTTGCCGAACAAGATATGGCACTCGCGTTCTTCGGAATGGCGTTCCGCGCCTGTGGCGATTCCGTTGTCTCAGAGGTAGTTGAGGCCATTGCCACCCTCCCAACAATGAAGGCCGCGCAAGTTGCCCCAGCGCTTTTTTCATCGCTGGAGGCGAGCAGCAACCAAGTCCGTGCGGCATATGCGGGAGAACTCCTGGTCACGCTCGCTACTGCCGAGGTGGTGGGGTGGGCCGCAGTCGCCCCGGCGCTCGTGGGTCTCATTCCACAGAACCAGACATGGCCAGCCGGTGAGGTGAACATGCGATCGGTTCTACGCATTGCCCTAACACGACCAGACTACGCCGACGCAGCAGAGGCGTTTCTTGAGGGCATGGCGGCGGAGGCGTTGTTTGCGGCGGACGCTAACTTCGCCCTCGGCCAGCTCGCGTTCAGCCGTGTCGCCGATGCGCCAACCATCGGCGTAGTCGATCAGACGATCGAGGAAGCGCTGTCGTTCTTCTCGGCGGCACTCGATTCTGACTATGAGCACGACGACGCACATTTCATGCATTGCCTCACTCATGTCATTAGATTGGTGCGAAGTCCAGAGGACAACGGCGAACTCGAGACGACCATCCACGCGCTGAAGGATGCTGCTGGACGGATCGCTCGATTCGGCTCCGACACATTAACGTCATCAGTGCTCGCTAATTCTACCCGTGTCGCGTGGGTTCAGGCCGCAGACTTGGCAGCTAGGGCCGCAGAAGCGTTGGGAAGCAGCCACGACCGAGTGTCGCCTTACGAGATTCTTGAGGCCGCTACCAAAGCTCAACGATTTGCACTAGCAGTCGAAGTTGGCGGAGAAATATGGTTCAATTCGATTGACGTTACGCTGCTCTCCAACCACGCTCTAATCGATGCTGCCCGACGGATCGTTGATGCGGATCCAGCCGGATCGCTTGCCGACGACCTTCACGCCGTAGTGGACCGGTTTGAAGAGTCTCTGGGAAAATCTTGGGCCGGCCACGAGGCGCCGGCCACTATCGACGAACTTCTGGACGAGCTCGCTGACCACTACATCAATCGCGGTATGGGGACGATGGCAGGGCTCATTGTGGACCTAAAGAACAACAAGTTGTTAGGCACGCCGGAGTTCGATGCCTCACTTGGACAAGTGCTGAAGCCACTCTCTAGCGACGACCAAGTCTCTCTTGAAACGATGACCGACGTTACTCTGTCTGCATATTTCGTCCTCAGTTATGCGAGACGCAAGACCGACGCGACACGCGCCTTCGGGGGTTTCAGAGACTTGGCGAATGTAGACGTGGGGAAACCACTCGAACATCATCTGCAAGATGACATCGGACAGGCCATGACCACAACGGCTCTCGGGAGTGGATGGACTGACGAGCGGACCAACATGTCGGGAGGGAGGGCCGACGGACAGCTGGTGGTGGGGCGCACCCACATTCCATTTGAGTTCAAAGCCGAGAAGACCAATGCTGACCAGGAATCCCTCCGCAAGTACGTCGGACAGGCTGAGCGGTACACCGGCGGCACTGCGGCCTGCGCATTTCTTATCGTTCTAGACACCACCGAGGACTCGGCGCGCTACAACGACATCGCTTCACAATCCTGGACTGTCTCGATACCGTCAATCGACGAGTCGGGGCGACCCAAATATGTGATAACGGTGGTGATTCCTGCGAATATGCCGAGCCCAAGCGAACTCAGTAAATAGGTTACGCTTACCTCTCGTATCGGTCCAGTTTCGGCCTGAACCCATCCGCCCCGTTGCTAGGTGACCGGTATATGGCGCCTGGTCACGGTGTTGCCTACGGCCTACCGGTCGGGATGTTCGCGGGCGACTCGCAGCAATTGCTGGAGTTTGACAGCTGTTTGACACAGCGGCGGTTTCGGTCGGTCGCCGGATTGGCGCACCTGACCGCTTGGCCCAGAATTCCTTGGAATCCGGGCCTCCTCGTTGGTGGCGGGGGCAGGATTCGAACCTGCCACCTTCGGGTGATGAGCCCGACGAGGGAGCCGTCGCCACCGACGCCCACCAAATGACAGCATCATCGTTGTTGCTCAGGACCCGGACGACCGTGGCACTCGATATAGGTGCGGCCCGCGTATCGTGGTCACTGCTCGCCCCGCTCGGCACCCACGAGCGGGAGACTCTATTTCTGCCTGAAGGCTGTGTCGAAGGCAACGGCGCCGGCGATCACGAGGGAGCGCAGGGGTTCCTCGAGTGGCCGACGGAATTGCAATACGTAGTTGTCGGCCTTGGTGAACACTGTCGTGCGCCAGCTCGTATGGACCAGGGCTGCGCCAGCTGCATGGGACCACTT